>TARA_R110002012_G_scaffold138488_4_pt1 | contig 254475 bp, 228 predicted proteins | sample TARA_R110002012 | Tara Oceans TARA_R110002012 (sample SAMEA4396515) | marine metagenome | biome: Westerlies Biome; feature: [DCM] deep chlorophyll maximum layer (ENVO:01000326); material: water (ENVO:00002006), including particulate matter (ENVO:01000060) such as... | depth 40 m
TAATTGGGTTCAGACCCTAAAAAAAGATTTCGAGCACTCAATTGGCACGCAGCAAAACCAAATCAGGATTGATTGCGGCTTTGGACATTGGAACGTCCAAGGTCTGCTGTTTTATTGCCCGACGTGAAAAAGACCTGCCGCCGAAAATCATCGGCATCGGTCACAACATGTCCAAGGGGCTGCAAAGCGGCGCAATTTCCAATCTTGATGCCGCACAGGAAGTTGTCTTGGCGGCGGTCAACGCCGCCGAAAAAATGGCAGGGCACACGATCGAATCCGTGATCGTAAACTTGTCGGGGGGCCAGCCCGAATCGGAAACACATACGGTTGAATTACCCCTTGGGTCCCGACCGATTGGCAATCTTGAGATCAGAAAACTCAATGATCAGAAAGAAGCCCTGTTGCGTCAGGCCGGTGACGAACTGATCCACGCAGTTCCACTTGGCTTCCGGGTCGATGGCACCAACAGCATGAATGATCCGCGCGGAATGTATGGATCGACCCTTGGTCTTGATCTTCATTTTGTGCGCACCCAGACAGCCCCGCTTCGCAATCTTGATACGCTTTTGCGCCGCTGTCATCTGGCGATCAGGGAAACCGTTGTCACCCCGTTGGCATCGGGTCTTTCGGCCTTAACACCCGATCAGCGTGACCTTGGTGCCACCGTGATTGATATGGGGGCCGGAACAACCAGTGTTGCGGTTTTCCACGGTGGACAGGTGATTTATACCGCCTCGGTTCCCGTCGGTGGGGCGCATGTGACGCGCGATATCGCCTATGGGCTGAACACGTCGCTTAACCATGCGGAACGGATGAAAACCCTGCATGGCAGTGCGCTGACGTCCCCGTCCGATGATCAGGAAATCCTTGCGGTTCCGGTCATTGGCGATGAAGACGAAAACAATTTCAATCATGTGCCGCGGTCGATGTTGATCAACATCATCAAACCGCGCCTTGAAGAAACGTTTGAACTGATCCGTGACCAGCTTGAAGAACACGGTCTGTCACAGATCGGCGGACGCAGCATTGTTTTAACCGGCGGTGCCAGTCAGCTCAATGCCATTTCCGATCTGGCCAACCAGATGTTTGAACGTCCGGCGAGCATTGCACATCCGCATGGTGTGACCGGCCTTGCCGAAGCAACCGCAGGTCCGGCGTTTTCGGCCTGTGCCGGTTTGTTGCTGCGCGCCGTCGAACAACAAAACGACCCTTTAAGCGAAGCCATGGCCAATATCCGCCAATCGGGCGGTCGCTGGGGCCGTCTTGGCGCGTGGTTTAAAGAAAATTTCTAGTTTCCCAACATCAAAAACCAAGCAATCCGCAGGTTTGCTGAGCAAATCGGAATGAATGCAGATTTTTTTTGCATTTTTTCGAAAACTTTTGCGCGCATTAACACGCCAATAACTCTTTGCCAGCTAAAACCATCTTGGAGGTCTTTGTGTCAGGACGTGTTCTGACATACGTGGCAAAGGGAAGGTCGCGTAGATCTTTAAGCTCTAAAGCGCGGAGAGGAAGAGCAAACAATGAGTACAATCAGTTTTTCCGTACCTGAAACGGAAGAAAACCTAAAACCGAAGATCACCGTTATCGGTGTCGGCGGTGCTGGCGGAAACGCCGTGAACAACATGATCACATCCGAACTTGAAGGGTGTGACTTTGTGGTTGCCAATACCGATTCTCAGGCCCTGAGCCAAAGCAAAGCCACGCGCAAAATGCAGCTTGGCCGCAAAATCACCCAAGGCCTGGGTGCAGGCGCACGTCCCGATGCCGGGGGTGCCGCAGCAGAAGAATCCATTGAAGAAATTCAGGCACAGCTTGAAGGCTGCCACATGGTATTCATCACCGCCGGTATGGGCGGTGGTACGGGTACCGGTGCAGCGCCGGTCATCGCACGTGCTGCCAAAGAGGCAGGCATTCTGACCGTCGGCGTTGTGACCAAGCCATTCCATTTTGAAGGCACGCGCCGTATGCGCACTGCCGAACAGGGGATCGAGCAGCTTCAGCAGTATGTTGATACCCTGATTATCATTCCGAACCAGAACCTGTTCCGGGTTGCGAATGAAAAAACCACGTTCGCAGATGCCTTCCAGATGGCAGATGATGTTCTGCGCAATGGCGTGCGTTCGATTACCGACCTTATGATGGTTCCCGGTCTTGTGAACCTTGACTTTGCCGATATCCGCACTGTGATGAGCGAGATGGGCAAAGCCATGATGGGCACCGGCGAAGCATCTGGCGAAAAACGTGCCCTTGAGGCCGCCGAAGCTGCCATCGCAAATCCGCTTCTGGAAGATGCATCGATGAAGGGCGCACGTGCTGTCCTGATCAACATCACCGGCGGCATGGACATGGCGCTTTACGAAGTCGACGAAGCTGCGAATCGTATTCGCGAAGAAGTCGCCTCCGAAGCCAACATCATCTTTGGGTCGACCTTTGATCCGACCATCGAAGGCGCATTGCGTGTTTCTGTGGTCGCAACCGGTATTGATGCCGAAGACGTCCGCCGTCCGCAGCCAACCACTGTTTCCGTCGCACAGCCCAAGGCGGCTGAACCGGCAGAAAAAGTCGCAGCTGCCCCGTCATTTGGTCAGCATGGTGCCGGCAATGCCGCCGCCAGCGCACCAGCAGCCGGTATGGCACAGGATGACTATGCAGGCGGTGCTTCGATTGATCAGATTCCAGCAGATCGCTTTGCTGCCACCGGCAGCGCGCATCAGCCAGAACTGAACCATCAGGCTGAAGCACAGCAAACCGGTTCGATTGAAATGGGCCAGACGGTCCTGAAACCGAAACCGGTCCTGCGTGCAACCGAAAAACCAAACAGCAACGGCGACATGGCATTCATTCCGCCGCGCGCTGTTTCACCAAGCGAAGCCGCACCGGTCAGCAAACACAGCCCGGACGTCTTTGAGGCCGCAGATGCCCAGAACGCAACATCGCCGCGTTCGGTCCTAAGCAGCCTGTTTGGTAAAAACAAAACCGCCAGGGAACAGCAGGGACAGCCGCAACAGCATGCTGCCCCTAAGGTCGCGCAACCGCAGGCACCTGCGCCGCGTCAGACCGAAATGCCCCTGCACGATGATGGATCGCAGGTCATGAACAAGGAGCCCTCTTCCCGGGGCAAGGCGCCTGGTGCGTCTGATGACCTTCTTGAGATCCCGGCCTTCCTACGTCGTCAGGCCAACTAACGACGTTTCTCCGCGCGAAAAAGGGAAGGCAAAATGCCTTCCCTTTTTTTATGAGTGACCTTCATGGCATGACGCGGACCGAAACGTCCTGTGACGAACTTGTGACGAAAAAGCCGCGAACTGGATGCCCTGCATTTGCGAAAACACATACATTCCAGTCCATCACATCGATGCAAATACATTTATTTTCAAATACTTAAATCGGTTACAAAGCGTAACAAAGAGTGATTTGTTTGATTGTCATTCCATCGGTAATGTCTGAAGCTAACGAAGCAACGGTTACGACCATTCATAACGCTTCATACAATTTTTGCTCGAAACTGACGGACCTGATTTGGGGGTTACCTTGAACAAGATTACTGACCTAAGCGCCGCATTCGCGCAAACAGGCGTATCGGATAACGATATCGTTTGTCAGCGTACGCTCAAAGCGTCCATCGGCTGTGCCGGTGTCGGGCTGCATTCTGGTCAGAAAATCCGCATTACCCTCCATCCGGCAGAAATTGATCACGGCATCGTCTTCCGTCGCACGGATCTGGCGGATCAGCCACTGTATCCGGCGCGCTATGATGGTGTGATTGATACCCGTCTTTGCACCTGTCTTGGCGATGCCTCAAAGGGCATCAAAATTGGCACCATCGAACATTTGATGGCCGCCCTTGCCGGTGCGCGCATTGATAATGTCCTGATTGACATTGATGCCGACGAAGTGCCGGTCATGGATGGCAGTTCAGCCCCGTTCAACTTCCTGATTGACTGTGTCGGGATCGAAGAACAGGACGCACCGCGTCAGGTGATCGAAGTTTTGAAATCCGTCGAAGTTGATTACAACGGCTGCACGGCACGCATTGAGCCGGGCAACGGTTTTGAAGTTGATTTCGAAATTGATTTCGCCAGTAAGGCGATTGCCAATCAGCGTATGTCCGTCAAATTTGATGACGGCGTTTTCGTAGCCAACATTTCACGTGCCCGTACTTTTGGTTTCCTTCATGAAGTTGAGGCCATGCGCTCCGCCGGTCTGGCGCGCGGTGGGTCGCTTGATAACGCGGTTGTACTGTCGGGCGACGAAGTGATGAACGAAGAAGGTCTGCGCTACGAAGACGAATTCGTGCGCCACAAAATCCTTGATGCGCTGGGTGATCTTTATACCGCCGGGATGCAGCTTCAGGGCAAAGTGACTGCCTATAAATCAGGCCATCACGTCAACAACCTGCTGCTGAAAGCGCTGCTTTCTGATGAAAGCGCCTATCAGGTTGTGCCAATGCGCAAATCAGCCCTGTATGCCGTTAACGACGCACCGGTTCTGGCGACGGCCTAAGCATTACGGCAGGCAAATGTGTTGCGATCATGTGATTAAGGCGACCGTCGTGGTCGCCTTTTTTCGTCTCTGAACGGTGAATTTTGCAATGTCTTCTTGCCCGATAAAACCTGATGGCCGATAAAAGTGCCAAATGGGCATACAACTACTTGCCCAATCCCGCCCTCCCCATGATATAGTCCGGCGGATTTTTTAAAACGTGCCTCACGAAGTTCAAGGATAGGTCACAGTGCTGAGTACCGTTCGCGCCAAAAACATCATTGCAATTTGTGGCATGGCCATTCTGCTTGCTGCCTGCTCAAGCAATGAGGCACCGGAATATGTCGAACGTCCGGTTTCCGAGCTGTATAACAGCGCGCAAGATCTGCTTGATGCCAAGGAATACCAAAAGGCGGCCGAGGCGTTTGATGAAGTCGAACGCCAGCACCCCTATTCGGTCTGGGCGACCAAGGCGACCCTGATGTCGGCATATGCCTATTATCAGGATAACAAATACGATGATGCGATCAGCGCGATTGACCGCTTTATCTCGCTCCATCCGGCCAACCCGGATGTGCCGTATGCCTATTACCTCAAGGCACTTTCCTACTACGAACAGATTTCCGACGTCGGCCGTGATCAGCAAATGACACAGGACGCGATGCAGGCACTTGATGACATCATCCGCCGCTTCCCCGACAGCAAATATGCCCGCGACGCCAAACTGAAAAAAGACCTGACGGTTGACCACCTTGCCGGCAAGGAAATGAGTGTTGGCCGGTATTATCAGGATCGTCAGGAATTTCTGGCGGCGATCAACCGGTTTAAATCGGTTCTTGATAAGTACCAGACCACGACGCACGTTCCCGAAGCACTGGCGCGCCTGACCGAATGCTATCTCGCCCTTGGGCTTGAGGGTGAGGCAAAACGCACCGCATCGGTTCTTGGCCATAACTTCCCGGGTAGCGAATATTACAGCGATTCTTATGCGCTTCTGGTCGATGACGATACGATCAAGGCCGCACAGGATGATAAAAGCTGGTGGGATTCTGCAACCCAGTCGGTTAGTGACCTGTTCTGATTGTCCGCAGCCGACATAAAAGCCCTTCAAGACTCCGGCGTTAATCGTGTCATATCACAGATGAAATCGAACCAGAACACAACAAGAACAAACTGTTCTTGCATGCTGTTTTAAAACATTTTTCGCAGAAGACTGCGGATTGGGTGTTTTTGCCCGAATACCGGCATGCGCAAGACTTGCAAGCGTCTTCAGTATTGGGCACTGTGCAAGTTACAGCGACGTTTTGCCCGATCATCCGTGCCAGACTTGTCTGCTGCCCCGTTAACAACATCAGTACCCAGCGATGCTTCGACGCCTCAGCATTCGGAACGTAGTCCTTATCGACAAACTGGATCTTGATTTTCACGATGGGCTTAGCGTCCTGACCGGGGAAACAGGTGCGGGTAAATCGATCCTGCTTGACTCATTGGGTCTGGCCCTTGGCGCACGTGCCGACAGTGGGCTTGTCCGCCATGGCTGTGACAAATGCAGTGTTTCCGCAACCTTTGTCCTGCCGCAAGGTCATCCTGTTTATGGGCTGCTGTCTGGGCAGGACATTGATCTTGAAGGCGAAGAACTTGTTGTCCGGCGTGTTGTCACGGCCGATGGACGATCGCGCGCCTATGTCAACGATCAGGCGGTTTCGGTTGGCCTTCTGCGTGATGTTGGCGATTACTGTGTCGAAATTCAGGGCCAGTTTGATCAACACGGATTGCTTGATCCGACCACGCACCGGTCCACCCTTGATGCCCATGGCAACCTTGGCAGCATGGCCCTTGCCGTGCGTGATCATTGGCGGGCCTGGCGCGAAACGCAAAAAGAACTCAATACCGCACGTGCGCGCATTGATAAGGCGCGCGAAGAGGAAGAATGGCTGCGTCATGCGGTCGATGAACTTGAAAAGCTTGGCCCCGAAGAAGGCGAAGAAGAACGCCTTGCCGAAGAACGCCAGTTTTTGATGCACGGCGAAAAGCTGGTGGCGGCGTTAAATGACGCCAGCGGGGAGCTTTCACGTGGCAAAGGGGCGGAAAGCGCGCTTCGCAGCGCACAGCGGTGTCTTGAGCGCGAACTTGAAAAGGCCGATGGCCGGTTTGAACCGATTATCGAGGCCTTGGATCGTGCGGCGATTGAGCTCGAAGAAGCCAACCGGTCGATTTCAGCAACGCTTGCCGATCTGAATGTCGATACCGGTCATCAGGAAAATGTCGAAGAACGGTTGTTTGCGCTGCGTGCGGCTGCGCGCAAATATAATGTGCCGGTCGATGGCTTAAACGCGTTGATGAAAGATTTCCGATCCCAGATCGATCAGCTTGAATTTGGCGAAAAGGAACTGTCGCGCTTAACCGCCGCCGTTGCCCAGTACCGTTCCGCGTTCGTTGAGGCCGCCGAAAAGCTACATGCTGCGCGTAAAGAGGCTGCGGCCAAGCTTGATACGGCCATCAACGCCGAACTGCCACCGCTTCGCATGGAAAAGGCAAGCTTTGTCACCGACATTGCCAAAACCGACGAAGGCGAATGGGGCAGCGAGGGTATTGACCGTATCCAGTTTACCGTTTCCACCAACCCCGGCAGCCCGCCCGGCGCGCTGAATAAAATCGCATCGGGCGGGGAACTTTCGCGGTTTCTGCTGGCGTTGAAAGTGGTGCTGGCCCGTGTGTCGGCTGTGCCCAGCCTTGTCTTTGATGAAGTTGACAGTGGTGTTGGTGGGGCCACAGCGGCCGCCATTGGCGAACGGTTGCATTTGCTGGCCAAGGAACGTCAGATCCTTGTCATCACCCACAGCCCGCAGGTTGCTGCGCGCGGTCGCACGCATTTTTATATTGCCAAGCGCGAAACAGAGGGCACCATGGTCACCCGTGTGGATGCCTTGGTCGATGGTGCCCGGCGCGAAGAAATTGCCCGCATGCTGGCCGGTCATTCCGTCACCGCAGAAGCCCGTGCTGCTGCCGACAGCCTGTTAGAACAACCTCGTTAAGCCAGCACCCCAAACACACAAGGGGACAACTGGCGAACACTGCATACGGAACAAAAAAAATATGAACGCCGAACACGCGTCAGACACGCCTAATCTGCCCGACCTTCCTGAGTTGCCCGAAACCAGCACCGAGGCACGCAAACAGCATGCGGAAATTTCCGAGCGCATTCGCAGTTTCAACGAAGCCTATTACATCAATGATGAACCGCTGGTTCCCGATGCAGAATATGACGCGCTGTTTAACCGCCTGATCGAACTTGAAACCCATTACCCAACATTGAAGAAAAACAGTCCGACACAGGAAGTTGGTGCGGCCCCGGCCGATGGCTTTGCCAAGGTCAAACATTCCCGCCCGATGCTGTCGCTGGGCAATGCATTTTCGCGCGAAGACATTGTTGATTTTCTGGCCCGTATTCGCCGGTTCCTCAGCCTGACTGCCCACAGCCCGATTGAAGTGGTTGGCGAACCCAAGATCGATGGCCTGTCCTTATCGCTGCGTTATGAAAACCGCCAACTGGTGACGGCGGCCACCCGTGGCGATGGTTCGGAGGGCGAAGACGTCACCGCCAATGTTGCTCATATCGGCGACATTCCCCAAACCCTTCCCGATGACGCGCCTGATGTGGTCGAAATTCGCGGCGAAGTTTATATGGCGCGCTCGGCCTTTCAGAAGCTTAATGAGGTGCAGGCCGCGGCCAACGCCAAGACATTTGCCAACCCGCGCAATGCGGCCGCGGGATCGCTCCGCCAGCTTGACCCGACCATCAGTGCCAAACGCCCGCTTCGGTTTTTTGCCTATAGCTTTGGCGAGCTGTCGGAAAGCCTGGCGCAGACCCAGTGGGAATTCCTGCACAAGGTTGAGGGTTGGGGATTTGTCACCAATCCGCTGACGCGTCTTTTGAACGATGCTGACGAGATCATGGCGTTTTACGAGGATCTGGGCAAACAGCGGCCCGATCTTGACTACGACATTGATGGCATTGTCTATAAGGTCAATGACTTTGAGCTTCAGCTGCGCCTTGGTTTTGTCAGCCGGTCACCGCGTTGGGCAATTGCCCATAAATTCCCGGCCGAACAGGCCCGGACCCGCATCAATGCCATCGAAGTACAGGTCGGGCGCACCGGTGCACTGACCCCGGTTGCCCGTCTTGAACCGGTGACGGTGGGCGGTGTTGTGGTGTCAAACGCCACCTTGCACAACCGTGATGAAATCGAACGACTTGGGGTGCGGGTTGGCGATATGGTGATCATTCAGCGCGCTGGGGATGTCATCCCGCAGGTGGTTGAGGTGATCCTTGATGAACGCCCGGAAGACACGGTGGACTACGCCTTCCCCGATCATTGCCCGAAATGTAACAGCCACGCCATGCGCGAAGAAGGCGAAGCGGTGACGCGCTGCACCGGCGGGCTGATTTGCCCGGCACAGGCGGTTGAGCGTCTTAAGCATTTCGTGTCACGCAATGCGTTCGACATTGATGGCATGGGGGCCAAGAATGTCGAGGCGTTCTTTGACAAGGGCTGGGTCCAGTCACCCGCCGATATTTTCCGCCTCGAAGACAACCACGCTGACGAAATTCGAAAACTGGAAGGTTGGGGTGAAAAATCCGCGACCAAGCTGTTTGACGGGATCAACGAACGGCGCACCATCGGCCTTGACCGGTTCATCTATGCGCTTGGCATCCGACAGATTGGTCAGGCCACGGCAAAGCTTCTGGCACGGCATTACACATCAATCGGCCAATGGCGCGCGGCAATTGTCGATGCCAATCAGGCCGACAGCGAAGCGCTGCGCGAACTGATCAATATTGATCAGATTGGTCCGGGGGTTGCCAAGGACCTGATTGAGTTCATGGCAGAAAGTCACAACAAGGATGTGCTTGATGACCTTGAAAGTGTTTTAACCATTCAGGACGTCGAGGCCCCGCAGGTTTCCGACAGCCCGGTCAATGGCAAAACGGTTGTCTTTACCGGCAAGCTTGAGCTGTTTTCGCGCAACGAGGCCAAGGTCAAAGCCGAAAGCCTTGGGGCCAAAGTCGCCGGATCGGTTTCAGCAAAAACCGACTATCTGGTTGCAGGACCGGGTGCGGGTTCCAAATTAAAGAAAGCAGAAGAATTAGGTGTTACAGTTCTTGATGAACAGGGCTGGCTTGATCTGATTGCCAACACATAAAACCGTGCCATAGCGGAAAGGGTAGATAGCCGATGGAAGACTTGGGGAGTTTTTTTCGCCGTTATGTCGACGCGCATCTGAAGCTTGAACAAACCGCACTTGATGAATTTTATCATTACCCCAGCCTGATCAATGATCTTTCCGGGGTGCATGCGATTTCATCGGTTGAGGACCTGCACACCTATCATCAGTCTTTCTTTGAAGAATTGAAAACCGCCGATTTGGCCAAGGCAAAATCGATTTTGGTCGAGCAGCACTCAGCCCTTCCCGGCGGGGCACGTGCGATTGTCTCTTTCCGCTTTGGCAATTCGGAAAACAATCTGATCTTTGATTGCGACTATGCCTTTGCCCTGCTTAAGCAGGAAGATCAATGGCAGATCGTTTTCGCCCAGCTTGACGAAATTCGTTACAGCGATCTGTATTGAGGCACGTGGTGGAGCAACGCCCCCACATATACCCCCATCTGGCTTTCCTGCCTGCGGTATTGGTGTTGGCACTTGGCTGCACCCTGCCTAACGGCCCTGCCCATGCAGACCCCGATTTTGACACCCTTTCGGGAACCTCCCGTGCGGTTGATCCCGACACGCTGGAGTTTGGCTTTCGCCGCATTGATCTGTGGGGGGCTGACGCGCTTGAACGGTTTCAGAAATGTTTGGTGAACGGGCAAAGTACGGCCTGCGGTGCCGAAGCATGGCAAGTTACAACCAACCTTTTGGTCGCAACCCCGATCACCTGTGAGGTGCGCGGTAAAAACCGCTATCACCGCAACATGGCAGTTTGTCGCAATGCCAATGGTGTCGATATCGGGCAAAGCCTGATCGCGCGCGGCATGGCCGTCGCCCGCCGGGATGAAATGCCCGAATACGGCGCGACAGAAGACAGTGCCAAGCAATCACGCGCTGGCGCATGGGCAGGTGAATTCATTGATCCGCTGCAATGGCGCCGCGGAGAACGGCTTCCTGAGCATGAAATCGAAATCCGTCGCTGGCAACGCGACGAGTGATAACATCCTCATTGTGACGAACAAGGCTCTGTAGCGTCTGTCCGAAGAATGCAGTGTCCAAGTCTGGACCAGAGTTTTGCCCGGTTGACTATTTGTTTGCTGAAAAGAACGGCCGGGCCAGCAATCGTCCAACACCTGCCAACGTCACACCATTTTTGATTGATGCGACACCGATGATGACGATGGCAAAGCCGGCAACCTGCGGCAAGGTCAAAACTTCCCCCAACAGCAGCCACGCGGCAAAGAATGTCATCGCGGGTCCCGACAGCGAAATCAAGGCTGCCTGTGTCGCCCCAATGCGACGAATGCCTTCATAGAGCAGGAAGAACGGGATTACCGTGCAAAAGATCGATATCGCCGCCGTCCATAAAACACCATCAACATTCAGGTTCAGCGGGTTTTGCACGATCAGTTCATAAAGAATCATCGACAGACCGGCCATGGTGTTGACCAAGGCGGCAAAATGCATTGAGCCGATCACCTGAATCATGCGTTGCCCAAAATAAAGATAGCCCGCATAGGTCAATGCCGAGGCAAACGCCCAAAACGCGCCAACCCACAATGTACCCGACACCGCCCCGAACCCATCCGGGGCTAAAACCAGCACCAAGCCAAGATAGGTCACAGCAAAGCAGAATATCTGGCGCAACGGCGGCAACCGCCATTTGTGCAGACATTCAAGGATCAGGACAATTGCCGGGAAGGTAAACAGAACAATCCGCGATACGGTCACTTCAATGAGTGAGACAGCGGTAAAATCAAACAGCGCGGCGGCAAAGAACAAGCCGCCATATAATGCCCCCCACGCCAGATCGACCGGTTTCATTAGCCGTTCGCCCGGGCGGTTCTTGCCAAAGAAATACACCCCGACCCAAAAGAACGGCATCGCGATCATGAACCGTAACAACAACAGCCCATCGACCGTCATCCCCGTCGCATAAACAAATTTTGCCAGAAGGCCCTTCATGGCAAAGGCGGCAGTGGACAGCAGCACAAGCGTCAAGGCCGAACCGACTGGTTTTACAACGGGTTGTGATTGGGGTGTTGAGGTCATTGTGGTCTCCGGTTCTCTCTCAAGCGTCACTATCCTTGGCATTTGGTCATTATTCAATTCGAATTAATTGCTATCAGATATCAGTTTTGGCTATATCTAAGGCAGATTGGATTTAATCGTCGCACGCATCGCAATCCAAGGATCACCGGCATGGATATCAAACAGCTTCGAAGTTTTGTTCATATTGCCGAACTGGGCAGTCTTTCGCGGGCGGCAGAACGGCTTAACCTGTCGCAGCCTGCCTTAAGCCGTCAGCTTAACCTGCTTGAAGAGGCACTTGATACCAAGCTTCTTGAACGCACGGGTCGTGGGGTCAAATTGACCGAAGCCGGGCAGATGCTGGCGGAACGCGCCCGCGTCATCCTTGGTGATCTCGCACGGCTTGAAGCCGACCTTTCAGCCCGGCGCAGCCAGGTCACCGGGCATGTTCATGTTGGTGTACCGCCCAGTGCGGGCATTGTGATTACCGGTGCGCTGGTCGAAGCATTGCGTGATCGGTTTCCCGATCTGAACATTTCAATTGCCGAAGACCTGACCGGGGATGTTCAGGAAGGTTTGCTGTCGGGGCGTCTTGATATCGGCATTCTGCATGACGGCATGATATCGCGCAGCCTGCATGCGGAACCATTGTGGCGCGAAGACCTGTATCTTATTTCCCATCCATCACGGGTCGGCGAACAGGAAACCGACATCGCGTTTGAAGATGTTTTATCCTTACCGCTCATCATGCCAACCAACAAACATGGCCTGCGGGCCAAGATGCAGGAGGCTGCCTTTCGTGCCGGTCGGCCCTTAACCCCGGTGGTCGAGGCAGATGCCCTGCGCGTGCTGGTCGATCTGGTGCATCGCGATCTTGGCCATACCGTTTTGCCGCGAAGTTCACTTGTGATGGAACTTTCGACCGGACGCCTGCGGGCAAGGCGCATTGTCAGCCCGGAACTGTCGCGCAAGGTGATGTTGTCATGGTTGCATGACCGTCCGCTTAGTACGGGTGGTAAGGCCGTTATCGATACCCTGCGCGAACTTGCCGGGACCATGCCAATGGCCGCCGAACTTTAAGCCGCAAATATAAAAAACCCGGCAGGTGTTCCTGCCGGGGTTCTCGATGGGTCGCCCAAAAGTTTGAACGTTCGATCAGACAGGTGCTTCTGAGTCAGATGATTTCTGCCACAGGTTCAACCCGCCATCGGTCGCGTATTTGTCGATCTCGATCAGTTCTTCTGCACTGAATTCAAGATTATCAAGCGCATCAAGGCTGTTATCAAGCTGCTGCACATGACGTGCACCAATCAGGGCCGATGTGATTTCAGGACGACGCAGCACCCATGCAATCGCCATCTGAGCCAGTGTCTGACCGCGACGTTTGGCAATCTCGTTCAACGCGCGTACGCGGTTGAGGTTTTCTTCCGTCAGCATTCCGGTCTGGAACGATCCTTCAAGGGCGGCACGGGAATCTTCGGGCACACCATTGAGATACTTGTTGGTCAGCAGTCCCTGTGCTAACGGCGAAAAGGCAATACAGCCCATGCCAAGGTCAGACAGCGTATCAAGCAGACCGTCTTCCTCGACCCAGCGGTTCAGCATCGAATAGGATGGCTGATGAATGACGCAAGGAGTGCCAAGATCCTTAAGGATCGCATGCGCCTCGCGCGTCATTTGCGGTGAGTAGGACGAAATCCCGACATAAAGTGCCTTGCCAGAACGCACGATCTGATCAAGTGCGCCCATGGTTTCGGCCAACGGGGTATCGGGATCAACACGGTGCGAATAGAAGATATCAACATACTCAAGGCCCATGCGTTTCAGGCTTTGATCAAGGCTGGAAATCAGGTATTTGCGCGAACCCCATTCGCCAAACGGCCCCGGCCACATGCGATAGCCCGCCTTGGTCGAAATCACCAACTCGTCACGGTGTTTTTTCAAATCCTGCGAAAGTGCTTTGCCAAAGTTTTCTTCGGCCGATCCCGGGGGCGGACCATAGTTGTTGGCCAGATCAAAATGAAACACCCCACGATCAAAGGCGCGGCGCATCATGGCGCGCTGGGTTTCATAGACATCGACGCCGCCAAAATTCTGCCAGAGGCCAAGGGTGATCTTCGGCAGGATCAAACCACTTTTGCCGCAACGCTTATAGGTTTCGGCGTCATAGCGGTTGGGATTTGCCAGCCACTGTTCTTCGACTTCAGCCATGTCTTCCTCCAGTTATCAACAAGCGGTTAACCGCCTTTATTTGAATCGATCCAATGGACCATTCTTAACACGATCAGAACGTGATTGTCAGTTCCCAGCAGACGAAAAGCCGCCCCAAAGATCGGAGCGGCTTCTGTTTTTCACATCGCGGTAAAACGTTGCGCAATCATGCACGTTTTTTCTTGATCGGTGCGGTTGCCTTTTGCAGCCATTCAAGATGATCTTCGTCAAGATCATCGGCATAAAGGGCATAGACCTGCGCATGGTAATCATTAAGCCACTGCAGTTCATCGGCATTCATCAATTCCGGATCGATCAATTTTCGCTCAATCGGCGAGAAGGTCAGCGTTTCAAAGCCAAGCATCTTACGATCTGCGCCAACCGGACCATCGATCTCGGTCACCGCAATCAGATTTTCGATGCGAATGCCGTATTCGCCTTCTTTATAGAAACCCGGCTCGTTCGACAGGATCATCCCCGGTTTCAGGGCAATCTTGTTGGCCGCCTTGGAAATACGTTGCGGGCCTTCGTGCACACCAAGGTAACTGCCAACGCCGTGCCCGGTGCCATGATCAAAATCAAGACCGACTTCCCATAACGGCATGCGCGCCAGTGTATCAAGCTGCTGACCGGTGGTACCAACCGGAAAGATCGCGCGGGCCAGTGCGATGTGGCCTTTGAGAACCCGGGTAAAGCGATCCCGGTGTTCCTGACTGGGGTCGCCAATCACCGTGGTCCGGGTAATGTCGGTGGTGCCATCAACATACTGACCGCCGGAATCAATCAGGAAAATTTCCCCCGGTGTCAGGTTGCGATTGCTTTCGGGCGTATTGCGGTAATGGCACAATGCGCCGTTTGGGCCGCTGCCCGGAATGGTTTCAAAACTGGAATCACGAAACAGCGGGTCCTCGGCACGCAGCGACAAAAGTTTATCGGCGGCAACGCGTTCATCAATGCTGCCGTCGGCGGCTGCTTCGTCAAGCCACTTGAAGTAGCGGATAATTTTTTCGCCGTCCCGTTTGTGGGCTTTGCGTGATCCTTCAAGTTCGACATCATTCTTGCATGCCTTGGGAAGGGCAATCGGATCACGACCAACCCGAACGGTCGCCCCCGCAGTACTTAGTTGCATGCGCAGCCAATCTGATGCGGTTGCCTCATCCAGTCGTACGGACTGATTGCCCATTGCTTTCAGCGCGGCAGACAACTCACCGGGGGCACGCAAGGTTGCTTCGCCCTTCAGCCAGTTAACCGTTTCAGGTGCGACTTTGCGGTCATCGATGAACAGTTCCACCGAGGCATCACCGTTGATGATGGCATAGCCAAGTGCCAGTGGTGTTTGCGGCACATCGGCACCACGAATATTCAAAAGCCATGCAATGCTGTCTGGTGCCGACAAAATGGCACTGTCACAGGAAATACGCGAAAGTGCATCGGCAATTTGAACACGTTTATCGGCTGTGGACTTTCCGGCATATTCAATCGGATGCGGGCGCACCGGGCCAAGCGGCATGGCCGGTTGCGCGTGCCAAAGTGCATCAACCGGGTTGGTATCAATTGCCACCAGTTCCGCACCGACACCCTCACAGGCAGAGCGTAAATGTGCCGCCTGCTGGACCGTATGCAGCCACGGGTCATAGGCCATTTTCTGGCCGGTTTTCAGATTATCATGCAACCAGCCAACAACAGGTTCATCGACCAGATGGCGGTATTCAAACAGATCACGGTTAACCTGTTGACGCACCTGAATGGTATAGCGACCATCGATAAACACGGCGGCCTTATCGGCAAGGACCACCGCCGCCCCGGCCGAGCCGGTAAAGCCGGTCAGCCACGCCAGACGTTCAGCGCGTGCCGGGACATTTTCGCCCTGATGTTCATCCGCGCGCGGGACAATAAAACCGTCAACGCCCTTGGCGGCCAAATAGGTGCGCAAGGCCGCAACGCGTTCTGCCGGATCAAAATCGTCCTTTGCTTCCTTAAACAACCCTTTGCGTTCATCGCGCAGGGTGAGTAACGCCGAGGTAAGTTCATTACTTGGCGAGGGCGCAATCAGGTCAATCCAGTCGGTACGCGTATCACCATCGGCTGCTGCAAGCACACCATCAATCAGGTCAATGATAGCGCTAACATCCTTACGGACCTTGTCGCGTTCAAGCAGAGTTGCAAGTTGGGCATCGCCGGAAATCGTCATGAACATCCTCTTTCGGTACGTGGGGCAGACACCCTATGTAAGGGTTGTTACCGACCCCGCGCAAGCATCAAAGATTTTCCGCATATTTTATATCATTTACCCGCGACCTATACCCTCACATGCGTCAGGGGTATGAATGCCCTGCAAGCTTCGCAATACAAATTAGCTAAAGATTAACTTATTACATGTCCGTGACAAAAAGATGCCCTGTCGGGACGTCAATTTGCAGGAGACCAAGAACGGTGATCCGTTTTCCTATTACTGCCCTGAGTATCGTACAATCTCGTCGTCGACAGACGGCCTATGACGGTCTTGAGCGCCTGGCCCTCGGTCAAAAAACAGCGCTCGGCCTTGATACTGGCCCTGCCCATCTGGCAGACGATGAAAACTACCGGTCGCCAATCGGTAAAATCGACACACAGGACAAGGATTAACCGGATCAATCCCGCCCGGACTGGTCGGATGCCAAAAGACGCAACGCAGGATCAAGGTTCATGGTCCTAGCGGTAATTTTTGTCTCTTCCCTCTGAAACGGCCCTGCTTCTCCACAGCAGGGCCGTTTCTTTTTGACCAAGCACGCCCCGCCGCGCCATAGTGCACAAAACAAAGACCATTTTTGGGGTGGCTATGACCAAGACAATCCTTATCACCGGTGGATCACGCGGCATCGGTCGCGCAACGGCCGTTCTTTTTGCCCGCAAGGGATGGAACGTTGCCATCAGTTTTGTCGGCAATCAGGAAAGTGCCGATCAAACCTGTGCAATGTGTGAACGGGCCGGATTTACCGGCAATGCCTTTGCGCGCAAATGTGATGTGCGCGACGAAAATAGCGTTGCCGATTTTTTCGCCGCCGCCCACGAACGGTTTGGCCCGCTTGACGGGGTGGTCAATAATGCCGGGATTGTTGCGCCAAAAAGCTCGCTTGCCGATATGGATCTCGATCGCATGAAGTCGGTCTTTGACACCAATATTCTTGGTGCCTATCTGGTGGCCCGCGAGGCGGCACGGATGCTCAAACATGGTGGGGCGATTGTCAATGTGTCCTCCATCGCGGCAAAACTCGGATCACCGGGTGAATATGTCGATTATGCCGGATCAAAGGGGGCGATTGACACCCTGACCATCGGCCTGTCCAAGGAACTTGGCCCCAAAGGCATTCGGGTCAATGCCGTCCGGCCGGGCATTATCAATACCGAAATTCACGCAAGTGTTGGCCGCCCCGAACGGGTTACCGAACTTGGCCCCGCCTGTTCGCTTGGCCGTCCGGGCGAGGCAGAAGAAATCGCCAACAGCATCTATTGGCTGATATCGGATGATGCGTCCTATGTCACAGGCAGTATTCTTGATGTTTCCGGCGGGCGATAATGTGCCGAATTTCGGATTTGCTCGACATAAACCATTTGGGGTGAGCCCCGGCTTATTGCCTGATTATCGCGAATTCTTTGACGTTGCGGTAATCACACCCCACATAGGGTAAACCATTGAGGCGCATGGGCCTTGCCCATCCAGCGCACCACAAGAAATCAGCAACAATCAAGAACGGAGCCGACATGAGCCTTTCAACTCCCGCCCGAAACAACCTTATTGCGCGTGAGCTGAAACGCATTGACGGCCACACCCCACGCGGCAAAATCAAGACAGGCAAACATTTGAAAATGGCGGCCAACCCTTTTCGTTTTTTGCGTGGTGCTGCACAGCTTTTTTATGCCGACTTGAAATCGGGTGCTTTGACGTTGCCTGACTCTTTTAATGACCGTTGCGGCATCACCACCGTTATGGGCGATTGTCATGTTGCCAATTTTGGCCTTCTGACCGAAGAAGGATCACATGGCGACACTATCATTTTCTGTCCGAATGATTTTGATGATGCCTGTATCGGGTTGGCCGGTTGGGATTTAACCCGGTTTTGCAGCAGCCTGTTTCTGGCGGCTGATTATGCCGACGGGATCATTCATGACGATTATGACAGTGATGAAATCACAAAGACCGACGGCCTGAAAGCAACCAACCAGAAGGATGCACGCGCCGCCGCCAAGGCGTTCCTTAAATCCTATCGCAAGGCGTTAAAAACCATCATCTCCGACCCGGACGCGCGCCGCATGGCTGTCGATACATTTGAGGATGACGATATTCTGGCCGATGCCCGGAAAAAGGCGCTAAAGCGTGCCGCAGGCGGCAAGAACTTTGAAACTAAAAGTTCCCTTGGCAAGGCGGTGGAACGCACCGCCGAAGGCCCGCGTTTTCGTGACCGGCCCGAACGGTTCAAGCGCCTTGATGCCGCAACCTATAGCGAGGTGAAAAAGATGTTTCGCCCCTATGTCGATGACAGTGTCCTTGATATTGTCTTGCGGCTCGATGCGGGAACGGGATCGGTCAATATGGATCGCTATTACCTGCTGGTCGGGCCTGACGCGGTTCAGACGGTCGATGATTTTGCGCTTTGTCACATTGTCGAAGTCAAACAACAGCGCGAAGCCGCCCCGATCCATCATTTCCCCGATATCAGCCCGAACAACGCGCTTAATCCCGCACATCTGAGCGTGGATTGTCAGCGGGTCATGCAACGCCGCCCCGATATGGTTCTGGACGAAGCCGTATGGCGCGGTGCCCATTGGCTGATCCGGTCACGCCATCATACCCGTGTCGGCCTTGATCCCGAAGATATCTGTCTGGCGCAAAAGAAACCCGGCAAGCAGCTTAAACAATATGCCAAGGCCTGTGGCACAGCACTCGCACTGGCGCATGCACGCGGCGATTTGCGGTCTACCCGGTTTGAAAGACATATGGCCGATGCCATTGCCAAGGACGCAGACGCCCTTATTGATGCGGCCGAGGATTATGCCGATCAGTCAATGGTCGATTGTCTGACCCTGCAAAAGATGGTTTTTCCGCCTGTTTTAAGTTAACGCGGGAAAGCCACCCAAGCAGCCGCCAAAGGACACGATTACCCGACCAGAAGGGTCGTCCAGTTTTCGACCTTGAACCGCTTAATCAGCGACAGGCCAACTTCGCGGTAGGCCGACAGGACAAACTGTTCCTGATGCGATAGCAGGCCCGACAAGATCACAACACCGTCGTCAGACAGGGTGCTGGTCAAATCACGTGCCATGGCCCGCAACGGCCGGGCAAGAATGTTGGCACAAACAATGTCGTAATGCCCAGCCCCCCGAATGCGGGTATCCTGAAAACCGTTGGAATGAATGGCGGTGACCAGATCAGCAATCTTGTTGATTTTGGCGTTTTCACGCGCCACACGCACAGATGCCGGATCAATATCGGCCATCACAACCGGGCAACGCCATGTTTTGGCACAGGCCATGCCCAGAATGCCCGACCCACAGCCCATATCAAGCGCGTTCAGACGCGGACCTTTTTTCGCCATCCAGTCAATCGCGGCCAGACATCCCTTCGTGGTCTGGTGCTCGCCCGAGCCAAATGCCAGTCCGGCATCGACCTGAAGCCCGGTTTTGGCCACCGGAACGCCTTCGCCCCAATGCGATCCATGGACATAAAAACGTCCAACCGAAATCGGCTTGAAGCTGCGCAGGTTTTCACTGACCCAGTCTTTGGGCTCATAGGTGCCAAAGCTTACCGCAGGCGTATCAATCCCCATGGCGGATGCCATGATCGATACCGCGGTTTCGATTTCGCCCTTATCAAACGGTTGACCTGCGAAACCTTCGATGCGCCACGGGCCGTCTGGATCACCGTCGCGTTCAAAGTGTGACAGCGCATCACAATAATCAAACAGCGCATCGGCAAAGGCCGCGGCATAGGCGCCATTAACTTCGAACTGGAAGTTATAGCTTAGGACGGGTTCGGTCATATTGCTTCTCGCTTGTCAGGGCCGCGCGCAATCGCCGCCCGGTTAATCAGTCTTCCTGAAATTTGATCCGGGGCTTACCCCGGCAGGATAAAGCTGTCGACCACTTTCTTTGTCCCGACACCTTCGAAATGGATTTCAAGCTTGTTGCCTTCAACTGCGCTTACCGTGCCCGGTCCGAATTTACGGTGGCGCACAGCGTCCCCAACCTTGTATTTCGACGATTTCGAATTGCTGCTAAAGCTGACGTCGCCGTCGGGCTTAACGTCAATGACGTTTTTGCGCATCCGGTCCTGCCAGCCGCTTGAGGCAAATTTACGTTCCCCCGCACCCAAGACCTGATTGCGGTTTGAACTTTCATCGGCCCAGCTTGGCATCTTCATCCAGTCATCCGACCCCCAGGCACCGGGCGAATGATTGCCCCCATGCCCGCCAAGGCCGGTATCACTGATCCGGTCAATATGTTCATCGGGCAGCTCATCGACAAACCGCGATGGCAGCGCCGATTGCCACTGGTTATAAATCCGACGGTTGGCGGCATAAAGCACCGTGGCACGTTTGCGCGCGCGGGTGATCCCGACATAGGCCAGACGGCGTTCTTCCTCAAGGCCCTTAACGCCACTTTCATCCATCGCACGTTGATGGGGGAAGACGCCTTCTTCCCAGCCGGGCAGGAAAACATAGTCAAATTCCAGTCCCTTGGCCGCATGCAAGGTCATGATCGTGACTTTTTCGTCCGCATCGTTTTGGACGTTTTCCATGACCAGCGAGACATGTTCAAGGAAGCTGGTCAGGTTTTCAAACTCACCAATGGCCGACACAAGCGCACTTAGGTTTTCCAACCGACCCGGTGCGTCAATTTCCTTGGAGGTGCGCCACATATCGGTATAGCCGCTTTCATCCAGAACGGCCTGAACCACCTCAACATGCGACTTGTCGGCCAGCATGTCGCCCCAGCGTTTAAAATCGCCAAGCAACCCGCCGATGCTTTGACGCATCTTGGGTTTGAGTTCTTCGGTATCAATCAAATCGCGGGCGGCGGCCGGCAGCGGGATCGCCTGATCGCGCGAATATTGATGCAGGGTTTGAAGTGTCGCCTTGCCAACGCCGCGCTTGGGCACATTGACGATGCGTTCAAACGCCAGACTGTCATTGGGCTGTGCGACCATACGGATATAGGCCAGCGCATCGCGGATTTCCTGGCGTTCGTAGAAACGTGGTCCGCCAACAACCCGGTACGGAATGCCAAGGGTGATCAGACGTTCTTCGAACTCGCGGGTTTGGAAACCGGCGCGCACAAGGATCGCCATCTGTGCGGCCCCAATGCCCTTGCGCTGAAGCGCTTCGATGTCTTCCCCGACCAAGCGTGCCTCTGCTTCCCCGTCCCAGACACCTTTGACAAAGACCTTTTCGCCGGTATCAAGTTCAGTCCAAAGCTGTTTACCCAGACGACCATCATTGAATGTAATCAGTTTGGATGCGGCCGCCAGAATATGCGGGGTTGAACGATAGTTTTGCTCCAGCTTGACGACCTTGGCCCCGGGGAAATCAGACTCGAACCGCAGGATGTTGCCCACCTCGGCCCCGCGCCAGCTATAAATCGCCTGATCATCATCCCCGACGCAGCAAATATTGCGATGAACCATCGCCATGGCGCGCAGCCAAAGGTACTGCGCGACGTTGGTATCTTGGTACTCATCAACAAGAATATAGCGGAAGGTGTTTTGATACTGCTTGAGCACGTCGGGGTGCTTTTGAAACAGGGTCAGGCAATGCAGCAAGAGATCACCAAAATCGCAGGCATTCAAAACCTTCAGGCGATCTTGATAAATCTGATACAGGTGCTTGGCCCCGCCATTGGCGAACTCGACACTTTCATTGACGCGCTCAGGTGTCAGGCCCTTGTCCTTCCAGCGCTGAATGATACCCATCAGCTGCTTGGCAGGCCATTTTTTTGGATCGATCTGTTCGGCGTCCATGATCTGCTTGAGCAGACGGACCTGATCGTCGCTATCAAGGATGGTGAAATTTGATTGCAACCCAATCAAATCGGCATGGCGGCGCAACAAACGGGCCGATAACGAGTGGAACGTTCCCAGCCACCATCCTTCAACCGGACGGCCAAGGGCCTGTGCAACACGTTCCTGCATTTCCTTTGCCGCACGGTTGGTAAAGGTCACCGCAAGGATTTGATGGGGATGCAGGCGTTCGCTTTGCGCCTTGGTTTCGAGCAAATGCGCAAGCCGGGTTGTCAAAACACGGGTTTTCCCGGTTCCCGCACCAGCCAGAACCAGCAACGGCCCATCCAGCGTTTCGACAGCGTCGCGCTGCTCGGCATTCAGGTTGTCAAGATATGCCGGGGCCGGAGCGTCTGATAAGCGCATTTCCGGGCTGGCGGCGAATTCATCAATTTCGAAGGGATCATCCATCATGACGGCATATATATCACGCTGTGGTCACAGGGCCAGTCTTGCATCCCAATCGGGCGACTGAATTTTTATATATTGTAACAAATCAGGAACACCGACCAACTCTTTCGCGGCCAAATGACACTTTTTGCGCCCGTTTTGATCGTGTCCCCCGTGACACCCCATTCAGGAACGAGGCATACCCGCAATAAATGTACGCAGAGCCGCAACAACCCGAGTTGCGGCTCTGCCATCCCATAGGTCAATCGGGGGTGCACCCCGCCTTAAGTCATATGGGTCACGCTGTTGAATGGTGGAAATCATATTGTTCAACGTCACCAGTTTATTTGTCCCATGGGTGACAGTCACCGGACGTTCCGTTGTATCGCGCAGCGTAAAACAATCGATGCCGAGATAACTGGTTTCTTCCTGTAGGCCGCCGGAATCGGTCACCACGAATTTTGCAGTCAGAAGCAGGCTCATGAAATTTATATAGGACAGCGGCCCCAGCAATTGCAAAGCCGTCCGGGGTTCAGAGGGGCGCCAGCCGATCTGGTCCAACAGTTTTTGCGTGCGCGGATGAACCGGAAAACAGAGTGGTTGTGTTTCAGCCAGTTTTTCAAGTTCAGCCATGATCGCAATCAGGCGTTTGGGATCATCGACGTTTTCCGGGCGATGTAAGGTCACCAGTCCGTAGTCATAGCGTTCTAAAGCCAATGCTTGACATATCCGGGCGGCTTCGATGGCCGGGCGTTGGCGTTCCAGACTGTCCATCATGATGTTCCCGACACGCACGATGCGGTCCGTCGCAATCCCTTCGCGGATCAGGTTTTGATCTGCATCCGGGGATGGTGTCAGCAACAGGTCCGACAAATGGTCTATTTCAATGCGGTTGGTTTCTTCGGTCATGCGCGCATCAAAACTGCGCAAGCCTGCTTCGAGGTGGATCAGGGGAATTGCCAGTTCATGGGCAACCGTCGCACAGGCAAGAGCGGAGCTAACATCCCCGACGACCAAAACGGCGTCAGGTCGATCCGCCTGACACAGCGCCTTATAGGCTGCCCGCATTGCATCGTTTGGGAAAGATGGACGTTCGGCTATCTGGCCTGCGTCCAAGGGCATCAGATGATGGTCCGGTGCAGGCAGACCAAGGTCACGCCAGACCTCGGACGACATGACAGAATTTGTGTGCTGGCCCGTATGAACAAAGACCGGCGTAATATCTGGCGCATCTTTTAGCGCATGCCAAAGTGGGGCTATTTTCATGAAGTTCGGGCGCGCACCGGCAATCAGATGAAGCTTTGCGGGTCTATGAACCGTCCTCATAAGCGCACCCAGATCAAAACAACTTCGGCGGGGCATCCCCGCGTTCTTCGCTTTGCAATTCCAAAAGCGCGTTGTTGTAGGCCATCATCGCATCCTTTTCGTGGACGAAACCGATCATTTGGCGTTCTTGATCATTATCGAGAACCGGCAAATGTTCTTCGCCGGTTTCTTCCATCAAACGAACGGCTTTTTCGATGCTGTCGGTACGATAAAGCACTGGTGGCTTGGAACGCGCAACCTGGCCCGCCGTCACTTCATCGCCCAGATTGAGATCAAACGCCGCGTGGCGCAAATCGGTCAGTGTGATCGTGCCGTGCAGCTTTCCGTTTTCGTCAACGACAAACAGTTCGGAATAAGGCGCATTAATCAGCTTTTCGCGCACGGCTGGCAGGCCGTCCGTCAGGGGAACTGTTTCGTATTCGCGTTTCATGATGTCAGCGACCTTCATCATGCGCAGAAGGTTGACCTCCCGGCCCCAGCGGGTCGAAAGGCCGCGACATTTAAGCTGCCACTGAAAGAACGAACCGCCATTGAACTGATCCATGATCACCGATGCCAGAACGGACGCCAACATCACCGCGACCGTTAATTCATAATCGCCGGTCAGCTCAAAGATGATCAGGGTTGTCGAAATTGGCGCACCCAGAACGGCGGCCGCCACCGCCCCCATCCCGACAAGGGTATAGGCCCCATGCCCGGACGACAGATCAGGAAACACATGGGTCGCAAAAATACCAAACGCGCCGCCCAACATCGCCCCAAGGAACAAGGACGGGCTAAACATGCCGCCGGCAAAACCAAGCCCCATACAGATCGCAACGACAAAAGCCTTGGCAAACAACAAACCGATCAGGAAAGCCAAGCTATAGGCTTCATACAGCGCATCATTCATCGCACCATAGCCGACACCAAAGACCTGTGGAAAGCCAAGGCCAACAACGCCAACAATCAAGCCGGCAATTGCCGGACGCAGCCAAAGTGGTGCGCGACCCCGATCAGCAACTTTCTGCACAACGGCGATAGCGCGCACAGTCAGCATTGCCGCAACCCCGGCCAAAAGGCCCAACAGGGCGAAGGCCGGGAATTCCCAGAATGACTGGATTTCATGGGACGGAATTAAAAAGGCAACGTCGGAACCATAATAAAGACGCGTAATCACAGTTCCCATCACCGACGACATGACAATCGGTGCAAATGAGGTCCGGGCATAGTGACCAAGGGCGACTTCATGGGCAAAGAACACCCCGGCCAATGGCGCATTAAAAGAGGCCGCCACCGCCGATGCTACACCACATCCCAAAAGCGTTCGCGCCGCACTTCGGCGTAGATGCAGGATGCGGGCAAGCCATGCGCCAAAGGATGCCCCCATATGGACAACCGGTCCTTCACGACCAAGCGACGCCCCGCTGCCCAGTGACACCGCACTGGCAAGCGCACTTTTGATACCGCAGCGCGTCGACATGCGCGCATCGTGAAAGGACGCCGCATCAATCACATCGGCCACACCATGCGCCCGCCGTTCGGGTAGAAACTTGTAAATGAAAATACCGACCAAAAGCCCACCCGCCGTCGGGCCAAGGATCAGATGCCAGTTGCTCAGTCCCTTCATATGCTCATGAAGGGATTCTTCCCCCCAGCCATAGACAAATGACTGCACAAGTAAAATCCCGTCGCGAAACAGGATTGTCCCGCCGCCAGCCAAGGCACCAACCGCCAAGGCCAGTATCGACAAAACCAATTGCTCGCTTTTAGCCAAACGGCGCATGCGGCTGAGCAAGATATTTGATTTGATAAGTTTTTCAGCCATTTCCGCAACACCGGCGAGCAAATATTGAAAGAACAAGGATCATAGGATCGGTGATTGCTGCGAATAAAGGGTAAAGACCGTAAACACCATGTCTAATTTAGCGTTATGGCATCACCGGCAGCATATATTTTGCGTTTTATGGCGTCGCGCTATTTGGCAGGAAAACACGCATGGCCACATCGCGTGTTTCAAAAAACGATCATTGCCATCTATAAGTGAAATACGCCATGCTGTGGCCTGCAAACGCAGATATAACTGCGCCACCCCAAACCGTTTCTACGGAATTTCGAATTATGAATGAACCTCAACCAACGGGTGCCCCTGCGGCGCGGCCGCTGCCCGGATTTGCTGAATTTGTCTGCCTGATGGCGATCACCATCGGGCTTGTCGCCCTTTCAATTGATAACCTTTTGCCTGCCTTTGGTCCGATCGCCGACGATTTTGGCATTGAAGACGGCAATCGCATGCAGTTGCTGATTTATGTCTTTATGATCGCCTTTGGCCTGATGCAGATCGTGTATGGCCCGCTTGCCGACAGTTTTGGTCGCCGTCCGACCCTGATTGTCGGACTGGGCATATATTGCGTTGGCACGATCATGGCGATCTTTGCTGACAGCTACGACCATTTGCTGATCGCCCGTTTTGTTCAGGGGCTTGGAGCCGCGGCACCACGCGTTCTGACCATGGCAATCACGCGTGACTGTTTTGAAGGTCGGGAAATGGCCCGTGTCATGTCGTTTGTCATGATGGTGTTTATTATCCTTCCGGTATTTGCACCCGCCTCAGGCAGCCTGATCCTTGCGCTTGCCAACTGGCATATGATTTTTGTCAGCACGCTGGTTCTGGCGATTGCTATTGCCTGCTGGTACATGCTGCGTATGCCAGAAACCCTGCATCCGGAATACCGTCACAAATTATCCGTCCGCCGGATTGCACGCGACATTAAAACCACGGTCACCAATCGTCAGACACTTGGGTATTCAACCGCAATGGGAATGATGTTCGCCTGCCTGATGGCCTATATCGGTTCCGCCCAGCAGATCTTTGAGACGGAAGTTTATGGTCTTGGCGTTTGGTTCCCGCTGGCGTTTGGCATGATCGCAGCCTGCATGAGTTTTTCGTCGTTCGTTAATGCACGAATGGTGCGTAAGCTTGGTATGCGCAAAATCTCGCACGTCGCACTCTTTGTCATGGCGCTTAGCAGCCTGATCAATGTTTTGATTGCGATTGCCTTTGATGGCCAACCGCCTCTTCCGGTGTTTGGCATTGGTTTGACGGTGACATTGTTCTGCTTCTCGCTAACCATGCCCAACTTCAATTCGCTGGCGATGGAGCCAGTTGGTGCGATTGCAGGAACCGCGTCTTCGATGATTGGTGTTTACAGCACGGTCATTGGTGTGGTTGCCGGTGGCATCATCGGTCAGCAATTTAACGGGACAGTTACCCCGCTTGTCGGCGGCTACCTGTCTCTTGCGCTGATTGGTATTTTGATTGTTGGCATCACAGAACGGGGTCGTTTCATGGAAACGACAAGATAAACTGAGACTGGATAAACTAATACTGGCACCCTTTTCATCCGGTCCCTGAGAACGTAAAAAAACCCGCAGAGTGCAGTCTGCGGGTTTTTTCATTGCGACCGGTTGGGCTTTACGCCCGACGCGGATCGTAATTCAGGTTCGGTGCCAACCAACGTTCGGCCTCGGTCATGGTCATGCCTTTACGTTCGGCATAACTTTCGACCTGATCGCGTTCAATCTTGCCAAGGCCAAAATATTTGGCTTCGGGGTGGGCGAAATAGAAACCGCTTACCGACGATGCCGGGGTCATCGCACAACTTTCGGTCAATTCAACGCCGACATTTTTATTGGCATCAAGCAGCTGCCACAATGTGCGTTTTTCGGTATGTTCCGGGCAGGCCGGATAGCCCGGCGCCGGACGGATACCGCGATATTTTTCCGAAATCAGATCGTCGTTGGCCAGCGTTTCATCTGATGCATAGCCCCAAAGTTCCTTACGCACATGTTCGTGCATGCGTTCGGCAAAGGCTTCGGCGAAACGGTCCCCCAATGCCTTAACCAAGATCGCATTGTAATCGTCATGCTCGGCTTCAAGCTTGGAAGCGATTTCTTCAACCTGCGGACCGGCGGTGACGACAAAGCCACCGATATAATCGGTTTTACCGCTGTCTTTTGGTGCGATGTAATCGGCAAGTGCGCGGTTCGGACGTTTGTTGTTCTCGCGGAACATCTGTTGACGCAAGGTGCGCAGCATCACCGGTTCATTATGATCGGGTGCCGGGGTTACCTCGATATCGTCATCGACCGAGTTGGCCGGCCAGATGCCAACAACGGCGCGCGGCTTGAACCATTTTTCATCAACAATGCGTTTGAGCATCGCCTGCGCGTCTTCATAAAGACTGCGCGCGGTTTCACCGACTTTTTCGTCCTTGAGAATATCAGGGAACCGGCCATGCAATTCCCAGGTTTCAAAGAACGGCTTCCAGTCAAAGCGCGACACCAGTTCAGCCAGATCGAAATCTTCAAACACGGTAATGCCGGGTTTTGCCGGAGCGGGAACATCATAGGCGTCCCAATCAAGTTGCACCTTGTTCGCACGTGCATGGCCAATCGCAAAACGCTTTTTCTGCAACTGCTGGGCCGCGTGTTTTTCCGCCATCGCGACATATTCAGCATGGATTTCGGACGCGAACTTTTCACGATGTGTTTCAGACACCAGCTTGCTGGCAACACCGACCGCGCGCGACGCATCAATGACGTAAACCACCGATTTGTTGTAGTTCGGTGCGATCTTAACCGCAGTATGAACCTTGGACGTTGTCGCCCCGCCAATCAAAAGCGGGATATCAAGACCTTCGCGTTCCATCTCGGCTGCGACATAGGTCATTTCTTCGAGTGACGGCGTAATCAGACCCGACAACCCGATCATATCAACCTTTTCGGCCTTGGCCGTTTCGATGATTTTCTGGGTTGGGACCATCACACCAAGGTCAAGGACCTCGAAGTTGTTACATTGCAGGACCACACCAACGATGTTTTTGCCGATGTCATGGACATCGCCCTTTACCGTGGCGAGCAGAATTTTACCGTTGGTTTCGCGCACCCCGTCTTTTTCTTCTTCGATGAACGGGATCAGATAGGCCACTGCCTTTTTCATCACACGGGCCGATTTCACGACCTGCGGCAAGAACATCTTACCGGCGCCAAACAGGTCACCAACGATGTTCATGCCATCCATCAAGGGGCCTTCGATGACGTGAAGGGGGCGCTCGGCCTGCTGGCGGGCTTCTTCGGCATCTTCTTCGGCGAACTCGGCAATGCCGTTGATCAAGGCATGGGCCAACCGCTCATTAACCGGTTTTTTGCGCCATTCAAGATCGGCCTTTTTTTCTGGCCCGCCCGTACCTTTGTATTTGTCCGCGACTTCCAGCAAACGGTCGGTCGCATCCGAACGACGGTTCAGGATGACGTCTTCGACACGTTCACGCAGTTCTTCGGGGATTTGTTCATAGACCACAAGCTGACCGGCATTAACGATGCCCATATCCATGCCCGCCTGGGTGGCATAATACAGGAACACCGAATGCATGGCTTCGCGGACCGGGTTGTTGCCGCGGAAGGAGAACGATACGTTCGACACACCGCCGGAAATCTTGGCATAGGGCAAGCGCGCCTTGATCAGCTTACAAGCTTCGATGAAATCAACGGCATAGTTGTCGTGTTCTTCGATGCCGGTTGCGACCGCAAAGATGTTGGGATCGAAAATGATATCCTCTGGCGGGAAACCGACTTGATCGACCAGCACCCGGTAGCTGCGTTCGCAAATCTCGATCTTACGATCAACCGTGTCGGCCTGACCTTTTTCATCAAACGCCATGACAACCACAGCCGCACCATAACGGCGCAACATTTTGGCCTGTGCGATAAAGGGTTCATCGCCTTCTTTCAGGCTGATCGAGTTAACGATCCCCTTGCCCTGAAGACATTTAAGCCCGGCCTCAATAACATTCCATTTCGAACTGTCGACCATGATCGGCACACGTGAGATGTCTGGCTCGGCAGCGATCAAATTGATGAATTTGACCATCGCCGTTTCAGCATCAAGCATGGCATCATCCATGTTGATGTCGATGATCTGTGCACCGTTCTCGACCTGCTGGCGGGCGACTTCAAGGGCTGCATCATAGTCTTCGTCGACAATCAGCTTCTTGAACTTAATCGAGCCCGCAACGTTGGTACGTTCGCCGATATTGATGAATCTTGAAATGTCACTCATGGGTCTGTTCGATCTCTTTTTCGCACTCAATATCAGGTTTATGCAGCGTCGAACGGCTCAAGGCCGGACAAGCGCATTTTCGGTTCGATCTTTGGCAACTGGCGCGGTTTGGACTGACCAACCGCATCGGCAATCGCCTTGATATGCGGCGGGGTCGTGCCACAGCAACCGCCCAACAGGTTGATCATGCCACTATCGGCCCATTCTTTGACCAGCTCGGCCATTTCCGAATCGGTCTGGTCATATTCACCAAACTCGTTGGGAAGCCCTGCATTGGGATAAACCGAAACGCGGCATTCAGCAATGCGCGATAGTTCCTGAACGTAGGGACGCAGCTGTGCGGCACCCAGTGCGCAGTTAAGACCGATCGAGAACGGCCTGGCATGACGAACAGAGTTATAGAATGCCTCTGTCGTCTGCCCCGACAGGGTGCGGCCAGATGCATCGGTAATCGTTCCCGAAATCATGATCGGAACGTCTTCGCCGCGTTCTTCCAGAACTTCGTCAATTGCAAACAAAGCCGCCTTGGCGTTCAGCGTATCGAAAATGGTTTCCACCAAAAGCGTATCCGCCCCACCGTCCAAAAGACCGTTTACCGCTTCTTTATAGGCTGTGCGCAGTTGATCGAAACTGATCGCGCGGAACCCCGGGTTATTTACATCCGGCGACATGGATGCGGTCCGATTGGTCGGGCCAATGGCACCATTTACAAACCGCACATCACCGGGATGGGCGGCTTCCCATTCATCGCAGGCCGCGCGCGCAATCTTGGCACTTTCGAAATTGATCTCGTAGGCGAGATCTTCCATGGCATAATCGGCCTGGGCAATCGTCGTCGCACTGAATGTGTTGGTCCCGTTCAGATCGGCACCGGCCGCGATATATTGCAGATGAATATCCTTGATGATGTCAGGCTGGGTCAGTGACAACAGATCGTTATTGCCTTTGACGTCCTGTTTCCAATCAGCAAACCGTTCACCGCGATAATCATCCTCGGTCAGGGTGTGCTTCTGGATCATGGTGCCCATGGCGCCATCAAGGATCAAAATCTTGTTTTCAGCCCGTTTGCGCAGCAGGGCAATGCGTTCCTTGCGGTCATTCATCATCTTTATCCAGTCATTTTTATCATGCGTTGCAATTGGCGTGCAGAGTTCAGGCAACAGCCTGTTCTGTTCCGCGAATGCCCAGCGCATGACAGATGGCATAGGTCAACTCGGCTCGGTTCAGGGTATAGAAGTGGAAATCGGTCACGCCCTCTTTCATCAACCCTTCAACCTGTGAAATGGCTTCGTGGAATGCAACCATACGGCGCGTGTCGGGATCATCATCAAGTCCATCAAACCGCCAATGGAAGCGTTTTGGTACATCCGCACCACACATCTTGGCAAATCTCAAAAGCGACCCGAAATTGGTCACCGGCAAAATACCCGGAACGATCGGCGCGGTAATCCCCGCTGCCTGACATTTATCACGGAACCGAAGATACGTTTCGTTATCAAAGAAAAACTGTGTAATCGCCCGGTTGGCCCCGGCATCAAGTTTGCGCTTCAGATAATCAATTTCAAAATCCGCGCTGGGCGCATCGGGATGCATTTCAGGATAAGCCGAAACCGAAATATCGAAATCCGCAATTTCCTTTAACCCGGCAACTAGATCGGCCGCATAGTCATAGCCCCCCGGTGTTGGTACATATGTATCACCGGCATCGGGCAAATCACCACGAAGGGCCACGATGGATCGAATGCCTTCGTCCCAGTATTTGCGCGCAATCTGTTCGATTTCCTGTTTGGTGTGTCCCACACAGGTCAGATGGGCGGCGGCCGGAATACCGGTTTCGCCCTGAATACGCGTCACACTGCTGTGTGTGCGATCACGGGTGGTTCCACCTGCCCCATAGGTCACGGACACGAATGACGGGCTTAATGGCGCAAGCCGATGGATGGACCGCCACATGGTTTCTTCCATCTTCTCCGTCTTCGGGGGGAAGAATTCGAATGAAACCCGCAGGTCATTTTTTGCTGCCGTATTGTTTTGTGCCGTCATCATATCAATCCTGTCTTCACGTTCCCTTGGCCAGGCCTTTAATTATAGGACTGGGCCTTTACTATTTCGGGGCAGGCTGCGGATCATTCCGCCGCCTTATGTGTTTTTTGTTTTGCTGTTTCCATATCTGCCCTGGCAGACCAGATCCGCACGGTTAGCGGCTTGCCCGGCAGGCTTATGACATCGTCAGGGGCAAGTTCACATGCGCGAAACCACGTACTGATTGCAGTATCGTCAAACCCCAAACGGCGGTGTGCGTGTTCTTCGCGCAGTTCTTCGCGGTCGTGGGATGCGAAATCGACCACAACCAGACGCCCGCCGGGGGCCAGAACACGTGATGCTTCGTCAATTGCGGCTTCGGGTTTTTCTGCAAAATGCAGAACTTGATGCAAGATCACGATGTCAAACATGCCGCCGGGATAGGGCAATTGATACATGTCGGCCTGACGGACCAGACAATTTGAAAGGTCAGCACGTTGCAAACGCGCACGCGCAACCGCCAACATCTCACGCGACATGTCAACGCCAACGCCTTCTTCGGCAGTGCGTCCCAGCAGTTCAAGAATGCGGCCAGTACCAGTACCGACATCAAGAATCCGTCCACCCGCGAGGTTACCGACGGCATCAAGCAATGCCTTTTCGACCACAGCCTCGTCAACGTGGAGCGACCGGATACGATCCCAGTCTTTCGCATTGGCCCGAAAATACTCGGTCGCGATCTGTTCGCGTTGGACCTTAACCTGATCAAGGCGGGCCCGATCAAGTGACAGCGTTTCATCATCCATAGGAAGGAGATCAAGTATCGGCCGGACCAGATCTGCCCCGGCACTATTATGCGGGGTACGATAAAAGACCCAGGTTCCTTCACGGAATCGGACAAGCAGCCCAGCTTCACACAGCAATTTTAGATGCCGGGACACGCGTGGCTGGCTTTGACCGATGATCTGAGTGATTTCGCTCACGGTCAACTCGCACTCGGCACAAATCGCTAACAGACGAAGCCTTGTTGCTTCTGCCGCCGCGCGCAATCTTGCCAGAACCTGTTCCATAGCAACGCCTCCCGTTCACGAAAGACAGATATAAAGATATATTTATATCTACTCAAGCCTTATTTTCCTGTCCAAAAGGGGTATGGCAAAAAAGCCACACAAAAAAAGACGTTGATCCTTTTCAATTTTTTGTTCGCTAGCGTTTAAATTCACCCTATGCTACCCACATGGATATTCGAGGCGAAGGCACGACACGACGCCCTTCTTGAGCAGGAAGTTGGTCGGGTTGCGTTTTTTGTGGTTTCTGACACAAAAACGTCGGCGAATTGGGGACAGTTTACGTATTGAACATCGGTTGGCTAAAAATAATGAAGTTTCGAAATCTTCTTTCACTTTGTGCTGTCGGGTCTCTGTCGTTTTTGGCAGCTTGTGCCTCAACTCAACCAGCGCAGGACATGAGTGATTACGATCCGATCGAACCAGTAAACCGTGTTGTTCATGGCGTGAACGGTGCAGTTGACTTCATGGTTCTGTATCCTGCTGCAATGTGGTACCGCGACATTGCACCGCAACCCGTTAAAACAGCTGTCGGAAGTTTCGTCCGCAACCTGAATGAACCGTTGAACTCCTTGAACGCATTTTTGCAAGGTGATCCGGATCAGGGTGCAGCTTCTCTGCAGCGTTTCATCATGAACTCCACACTTGGTTTCTTGGGCTTCAATGATGTTGCTGCAGATTTCGGCATTGAATATCGCCGCGAAGATTTCGGCCAGACCCTTGCCCATTACGGCATCGGTGGTGGTCCGTATATTGTATTGCCGCTGCTTGGCCCATCCAACCTGCGTGACACCACCGGCATTGCGGTTGACTACGTCGCCAACCCGCTGACCTGGGGCGCTGAAAACAGCGACACAATCAATGCCCTTTATTGGGGTGGGTTGGGCGCGACCGCGTTGCATTCACGCTACAGCACGATTAATCAGCTCAATGAATTGCAGAAATCGTCAATCGACTATTATGCAGCTTTGCGCAGCCTGTATCGCCAGCAGCGAAACACGGCCATCCGCAACGGCACACCATCGCCGATCTCGGAAGTCGAAGATGAAAGCGCATCTTTTGATTTCGATGAAGCGGTAGAAGCAGCCAGCGAATAAATGATAGCCATGCTGAAAAACAAATTCGCCATTCCCGCCGCCACAGCAGTTCTTGCTTTGGCGGCGGCGTGGCCTTTGACAGTGAATGCTGCAAATAACACATCTGTCGAGGTTGTTGAGATCGCGGCAGAACAAAGTGCATCAGCAGTTATTCAAGCACTTGCCGATCAGGCACTTGCCGACCTGACCGATCAGACCCTTTCTGATGACGTACGCCGTAAGAAATTTGTTGCTCTTATGGATCGTTACTTTGAAATGGATGTGGTGTCGCGCTTTGTTCTTGGCCGCTATTGGCGGTCAATTTCCCAAGAAGAAATCAGCGAGTTTGCCACCCTTCTGCAAAACTATCTGGCCTTGAACTATGCCAACCAGTTCAAGGAACTTAATGGTGAGCAGTTTGTCGTCGGCAACGAGACACAAAACAACAAAGACACGTTCGTTAATTCGCAGTTTGTCCGCCCAGATGGTCCTCCGGTGAGCATTGTCTGGCGCATGCGCGAATTTGACAATGAATTCAAAATCATTGATGTGTCGATTGAAGGCTTAAGCATGGGGATCACCCAGCGCGACGAGTTTACATCTGTCATTCAACAGAATGGCGATGATGTCAGCGCACTGACCAAGGCGCTTAAGGCAAAAACCGGCCTCTAATCGACATTCTCTTTGCAAACCAGATATACAGGCAAAGCCACCACCTTCGGGTTGGTGGCTTTTTCTCTGCTGAAATCACACGCCCCCAAGTACATAAGAAAAAGGCCACCCGAAGGTGGCCTTTTGTCATTCAAACCAGTTGCGCGCGAATTAGCGGGTCAACGGTTTGTATTTGATGCGGTGCGGGCGGTCGGCCTGATCACCATAGCGGCGTTTATAATCCGCTTCATATTCCTGATAGTTGCCTTCGAACCATTCGACATGCGAATTGCCTTCGTAGGCCAGAATGTGGGTGGCAATACGGTCAAGGAAGAAACGATCGTGCGAGATAACCACGGCACAACCGGCAAATTCCAGCAAGCCTTCTTCAAGCGCACGGAGCGTATCAACGTCAAGATCGTTGGTCGGCTCATCGAGCAACAGTACGTTCGAGCCCGATTTCAGCATCTTGGCAAGGTGAACACGGTTACGTTCACCACCCGAAAGCTGACCGACTTTTTTCTGCTGGTCGCTGCCTTTGAACGCAAACTGCGACACATAGGCACGCGAGCTCATCGGGCGTTTCGCCAGAAGGATCTCATCAAGGCCATCGGACACTTCCTGCCAGACGGTCTTGTTCGGATCGAGCGAGTCACGCGACTGATCGACATAGCCCATCTTGACTGTTTCACCGATCTTCAACGTCCCGGAATCCGGGGTGTCGTTACCGGTCAGCATCTGGAACAGGGTGGTTTTACCCGCACCGTTCGGGCCGATCACACCAACAATGCCACCCGGTGGCAGACGGAAGTGCAAATCATCAAACAGAAGTTTGTCGCCAAATGCCTTGGTCAGGCCCTCGGCGGTGATAACTTCGGTACCAAGACGTTCGGCAATCGGAATAACGATCTTGGTTGAATCCGGCACCGCCTTGGCGGCTTCGGCGACGAGATCGTCATAAGCACGCACACGGGCCTTGGATTTTGCCTGACGGCCTTTCGGGTTCTGACGTATCCAGTCAAGTTCGGTCGCAAGCTGTTTCTGACGGCTACCTTCCTGACGGGCTTCCTGTGCAAGACGTTTCTGTTTCTGTTCCAGCCAGGACGAATAGTTGCCTTCGTACGGGATGCCCTGACCACGGTCGAGTTCAAGGATCCAGCCGGTAACGTTATCGAGGAAGTAACGATCGTGGGTCACCAGAACGACGGTGCCCTGATAGTCTTCCAGATGACGTTCAAGCCACGCAACAGATTCCGCATCCAAGTGGTTGGTCGGTTCGTCAAGCAGCAGAATATCAGGCTTGTCCAACAGAAGACGGCAAAGCGCAACACGGCGGCGTTCACCACCCGAAAGCTTGTTAACGTCTGCGTCTTTCGGTGGGCAGCGCAATGCGTCCATGGCGATATCAAGCGTCCGCTCGAGATCCCAGCCATTGGCGGCATCGATGCGTTCCTGAAGTTCGCCCTGCTCTGTGAGAAGGTTCGTCATCTCGTCGTCGGTCATCGGCTCGCCGAACGACATGCTGATTTCGTTAAAGCGTGCCAGATCATCAACAATCTGACCACAGCCTTCCATCACGTTGCCAAGCACATCCTTCTCAGGATTAAGGTGCGGTTCCTGTTCAAGATAGCCAACACGAACACCTTCGGCTGGCCATGCTTCGCCGCCGTAATCCTTTTCGATGCCCGCCATGATTTTAAGCAGGGTCGATTTACCCGCACCGTTGTTCCCGAGAACACCGATTTTTACGCCGGGCAGGAAGGACAGTGTAATACCCTTGAAAAGTTCGCGACCGCCCGGAAGGATCTTGGTCAGGTCCTTCATGACGTAGATATACTGGTAGGATGCCATTAAATTCCCCATCCAAAAATGTCGTTGGGTCCGACCACACCGGATCGGAAAACTACGGTACGCAATCTGCACGCACCTGAAATACTTTGCCCGTTTGTAACCGACCGGCCTTCTACAAACAACTTCAAACCGCGCAAGATACAAAGCAAACAGCAGTGGCAATGCCAGAAGGGGTAAAACACGTCCCCCAATCCCGCCTACAAACGCACGCCAGATCAGCAAAAACGCCCCACGACGCGAGGGCATTCGATGTCTTTTAACGTCGCACAGCATCAACTTTGGTGATGAAATCGTGCACTTACACCTCGCAAAACAAACTTTATGCGTTTATTAGACCAGAAAAATGCACGTCATGATGCGCCGCAATGTAAATGGCAGAGCGCTGTGATTTTGTTCATGTTTTTCATTCTTCTCAGCATCTTGCAGTCCGATTCCCCCATTCTCATACGACTAATGATTAGCTTATGGCCGTTATCGAAAACTGGTATCGGATTTTGGTGCCCTAATTGGATGATTGCGCCATGACGGCACCGATTACAGGCCGCCGACCGAAAACAACATAACCAAGACGTCGGCAGAGGAAGTTGTCATTTCTAGGAAGGAGACGCGCGATGAATGACCAAAGCGCAGCCTACTGGAAGAGAAACGTGAAACTGGTCGCAACCTTATTGGCGATCTGGTTCATCGTTTCCTACGGTTTCGGCATTTTGTTTGTCGACGCCCTTAATACGATCGAAATAGCGGGCTTCCAGCTTGGTTTCTGGTTTGCCCAACAGGGGTCCATCTATGTCTTTGTCGCATTGATTTTCGTCTATGTGGCCAAGATGAACAAACTGGACCGTGAATTCGGCGTTCATGAAGACGACGATTGACGCTTGATCTGGGGAGACAGACAAGATGGATCTTACCACCCTTACCTACATCGCCGTTGGTCTGAGTTTCGCGCTGTATATCGGCATCGCGATCTGGGCCAAGGCAAGCACCACCGGCGAATTTTATGTCGCTGGCAAGGGCGTTAACCCGGTCGTCAATGGCATGGCGACCGCAGCAGACTGGATGTCTGCTGCTTCCTTCATCTCAATGGCCGGCCTGATTGCCTTTCTTGGCTATGGCGGCTCGGTCTATCTGATGGGCTGGACCGGCGGCTACTGCCTGCTGGCGATGCTGCTGGCACCGTACTTGCGCAAATATGGCAAGTTTACCGTGCCGGAATTCATCGGTGACCGTTACTATTCCAAAACAGCCCGTATCGTTGCTGTGATCTGCCTGATCTTTATTTCGTTTACCTATGTGGCAGGCCAGATGCGTGGCGTTGGGATCGTATTTTCGCGCTTCCTTGAAGTCGAACTTATTACCGGTCTGGTTGTCGGTATGGGTATCGTCTTCATCTATGCCGTTCTTGGCGGCATGAAGGGTATTACCTATACTCAGGTTGCTCAGTATTGCGTCCTGATTGTTGCCTATACCATTCCGGCAATCTTTATCGCATTCCAGTTGACTGGCAATCCGTTGCCCCAACTGGCCTTCGGCTCCACGATCAATGGCACGGGCGAGTTTATGCTTGAACGCCTCAACAGCGTCGTGACCGAACTTGGTTTCCTTGAATACACAACAACCAACAAATCGACGATCGACATCTTTGCCATCACACTTGCATTGATGGTCGGTACTGCCGGTTTGCCACACGTTATCGTGCGTTTCTTCACTGTCCCAAAAGTACGTGATGCACGTTCGTCGGCAGGTTGGGCGTTGGTTTTCATCGCACTGCTTTACACCACTGCACCGGCAGTTGGTGCAATGGCACGTCTGAACCTGACCGAAACCATCCAGCCTGGCGAAGTTGGTGCAGAAGACGGCAATCTGTCCTACGAAGAACGCCCGGACTGGATGAAACGCTGGGAAACCACCGGTCTTTTATCGTTTGAAGACAAAAACGGTGATGGCCGTATCCAGTACTACAATGATGCCAACGCAGACTTCGCGACCAAAGCAGCCGAATATGGCTGGGCCGGGAACGAGTTGACCGTTGACCGTGACATCATGGTTCTGGCCAATCCGGAAATCGCACAGTTGCCAAACTGGGTGATTGCACTGGTTGCAGCCGGCGGCATTGCAGCTGCACTGTCGACGGCTGCAGGTTTGTTGCTGGTGATTTCGTCTGGTGTGTCCCATGACCTTCTTAAGGGGACATTCACGCCTGACATGACGGAAGGCCAAGAGCTTATGGCCGGGCGTGTTGCCGCGGCGGCAGCCATCGTGATCGCGGGTTATCTTGGCTACAACCCGCCGGGCTTTGTGGCACAGGTTGTAGCATTTGCCTTTGGTCTTGCGGCAGCATCGCTTTTCCCGGTTATCATCATGGGGATTTTCTCCAAGAAGGTGAACCGCGAAGGTGCCATTGCCGGGATGCTGGTCGGCCTGATCTTCACCATGGGCTATATCATGGCCTATAAAGGGATCTTTATCCCGGTCATGATCGAAAACGTTGAGGCCAACTGGCTGTTCGGTATTTCGCCGGAAGGCATTGGTGTGGTTGGCATGTTGCTGAACTTTGCGGTGGCGTTTGGGGTATCGAAAGTTACCGCAGAACCGCCAGAGCATATCCAGCACATGATCGAAGATATCCGTGTTCCCAAAGGGGCCAGCGGTGCCGTCGACCATTAATCGGTCGGCAGGTTTGCTAAATTAAAATCTGTTGCAGGCCCCCGGATCATCGTTCTGATCGGTCCGGGGGCTTTTCTTTTACCGCTTTGTCAGGCAACAATAAATCCGAGCACTTCTTGCGCGACAGGGGACCGGTCGACCATGAGCATCGAACTTGAAGAAATCGCAGAATTCCTCAAACAGCATCATCCGTTTGATCTGTTGCCTGATGACGTGATTGAAAGCCTGCCCAAGCGTCTGACCGCACGCTACTTCCGGGCCGGAACCAAGGTTCTGTCGCCAGAACAGCAATGCTTGCACCTTTATATTATTCGCACCGGCGGCACCGAAACCCGCGACCCGAACGGTCAATTGCTTGCGCGTCTGTCTGAGGGCGAATGCTTTGGCGTCCGCGCGATGTTTCGCAAAGGACGGGCGGCGAACAACATCACCACGCTTGAAGACAGCCTGTGTTATTTGCTACCGGAAAAAGACTTCCACGATCTGGCAGGAAAATATCCGCAGTTTAACTACTTTTTCGCCCAGATGGGCGGGGATCGCCTTCGCCGCGGCATGCAGATGATTGAAAGCCGCGATGATGACCAACTCAAACTCATGAGCGTCAAGGTCGCCGATTTGATTGCACGCGATCTGGTCAGCATTGATCGCAGTGCAACCATTCTCGATGCAGGCAAACTAATGTGCGATGAACAGGTATCGTGCCTGCTGATCACGCAAAACGGTGATGAAATTGCCGGTATCATAACCGACCGCGATTTGCGTAATCGCGTCATTGCGCAAGCACGCAGCTTTGACGAACCGGTTACGGCGATCATGACCGACAAGCCGATTTCAATCCATCCCGACGATTACGCCTTCGATGCGCTTTTGACCATGACGCGCAACAACATCCGCCACCTGCCCGTCCTTAAGGATGGCAAGGCGGTCGGCATGATCACGACCAACAACCTGCTCGCGCGCCAATCGCTTTCGGCGGTCTATATGGCCGGAAAAATCAGCAAGCTTAACGACCCGGCCGATATGGCAAAGGTCATAGCACAGGTGCCCGAACTGCTTAGCCATTTGATCGAAGCCGGGGCGACGTCACAGAATGCCGGACATATCGTAACAACATTGTCGGATGCGGCGACCGTGCGGCTTCTTCAACTGGCCGAGGAAAAGCTTGGCCCACCGCCCGTGCCCTATGTCTGGATGGCTGGTGGATCACAGGGCCGTCAGGAACAAACCGCCATTTCAGATCAGGACAACTGCCTGATCCTTGATGATGCCTACCTTGAAGAAACCCACGGGGCATACTTCGAGGCACTCGCTGAATTCGTCTGCGATGGCTTAAACGACGTCGGGTATGTTTTCTGCCCCGGTGACATGATGGCCAAAACCGCCGAGTGGCGACAACCGGCAAAAGTCTGGCAGAACTATTTCAACAAATGGATCGAACAGCCCGAACCCAAGGCCTTGATGCTGTGTTCTGTCTGGTTTGATTTGCGCCCCATTCACGGGACCAAATCCCTGTTTGATGACCTGCATCGCGTCATTGTTTCCAGAGCCAAGGACAACCGGATTTTCCAGGCCTATCTGGTTGGCAATGCGATGACCCATCACGTGCCACTCGGCTTTTTCAAAAACTTTGTGATGATCCGGGGCGGCGAACATGACAGCACGCTTGATTTAAAACATAACGGGGTAGTGCCGATTGTCGATCTAACCCGTATTCACGCCTTGGCCAACGGCGTCGACGAGGTAAATACGTTTGATCGCCTGCGTGCGGTGAAGGCATTCCCGTCCATCAGTACACAAGGGGCGTCTGACCTTTTGGATGCATTTGAATTCATCAGCATCACCCGCCTTAAACATCAGGTCCGCCAAATTCGTCAGGGCCACGCACCAGATAACTTTTTACACCCCGAAAGCCTGTCGGCGTTTGAACGCACCCACCTCAAGGATGCATTCTCCGTTATCAAAAACCTTCAAAGTGCGCTTGAAACCGCCTTTGGCAAAAGCGGGACCTGATCATTATGGGCCTGCGCCAGAAAATTACCGACAGCCAGTTCTACCGCGACTTGGTTCAACGTCGTGCCACCGGGGCACTGCGCACGTATTATGACGTTCCAGCGGCGGACCCAACGCGACCGATCATGGATACGGAGTTTATCGCCCTTGATCTTGAGACCACCGGTCTTGATCCCAAACGCGACGAAATCGTCAGTCTGGGCTGGGTGATCATTCGGCAGCTTGGCGTTGATTTTTCCAGTTGCGAACATATTCTGGTGCGCCCGACCAAGGAACTCACGGAAAGTTCGGTGGTGGTGCACCGGATTTTTGACAGTGACGTCGCAAATGCCCCGAACATCAAAGCGGCCCTCGAACTGCTTTTACCGCAGATGGCCGGTCGTGTTTTGATTTCCCATCATGCCCCGATTGAGCTTGGTTTTCTGGGCCATGCCTGCAAACGATGCTTTGGCGCGCCGCTGCAAATCCCCACCGTTGACACTCTTGTTCTGGGGTTGCGAGACCTTCACCGTCAAGGACAGCCGTTTAAATCAGGGGCCCTGAAACTTGATAATCTGCGACGGTCACACAACCTGCCGCCCTTTCGCGCGCATAATGCCCTTTCTGATGCGATTGCGGCATCCGGATTGTTTCTGGCGCAGGTATCAAAACGTGATCCCAAAGGCGTACTTGAGCTGCGCCGTGTCCTGCGATAACTCGACGACAAGACATATCAAGTGTCTTTAAACCAAAATAGAATTTAGGGAGGCACGGTCGGATGTATGTCTTTATTTTTACGACAGTTGTTATCGGCTTTGCCGCAGCAGGTGTCATCATGCTGCTGTTTCGTCTTTTGGGCCGAAAGGTGCCGAAGTATGTCATTCCCTTCACCGCAGCAATCGCCATGTTCTGCTATATGATATGGGATGAATATAGCTGGTTTGATCGATATGCATCCCGCCTGCCAGATACCGTGATCATCACCCAGACATTTGCCGATGAAAACGTCTTTGCGCCCTGGACTTTGATCACGGCTCCGATCAATCGCTTTACCGCTGTTGACCGGGAAAAAGTTATCATCAACCCACAAGCCCCGAATGAAAAGCGCGTCACGACCTTGTTGCTTAAAAAAGGCAGCACCACATTGGCTCTGACCCATCTGGTCAATTGCACTACCGGCAAACGTGGTTACATCACCGATCAGACCAGCCTTGATCAAAGTGGCTTTCCAACCGCCATTGATGAATGGTTTGATCTTAAACCCGACGATCCATTGCGCGCAGCCGTTTGTGGTTGATCACTTACCACCAGTTGTCTTTTGTTTTGTCATGTAAAAGAGTTCAGAATGCCTCACCTGCGTCGATTACTGGTAGTGCCCCTGTCGTTGCTGTTGCTTGGTCTGGGAAGCATTGCAGCACCTGCGTGGTCAGAGGACATCACCGTCTTTGCCGCGGCTAGCCTGACCAATGCAATTGAAACCGCCGCACAACAATATGAGGAAAAAACCGGCACCCATGTTCGGCTTTCTCTTGCCAGCTCGTCGACACTCGCACGCCAAATTGCCGCAGGCGCACCAGCAGACATATACATCTCGGCCAATGAGAAATGGATGGACTGGCTCAATGATCAGGGCGTCATCCAAGCCAACAGCCGTCAGGATATTTTGGCCAACAGCCTTGTTCTGATTGCACCTACCAACAGTACAACACTGCCGACCGATATCACCAAAAACACTGAAATCGCCGACCTGATTGGTCATGACGAACGCATCGCCGTTGGTGATCCCGATCATGTGCCCGCAGGCATTTACGCCAAACAGGCCCTGACAACACTTGGTCAATGGGATGCGGTCAATCCCCGGCTGGCGCGCGCAGATAACGTCCGTTCTGCACTTGCACTTGTTGAACGTGGCGAGGCGCCACTTGGTATTGTTTACCGCACGGATGCGATGATTTCCGATAGGGTTAAAATTATTGGCACCTTCCCCGCAGACAGTCATCCGTCAATCACCTACCCGATTGCACTTATTGATCCGCAAGACGGCGACGCAGCCTTAAAATTCCTCGTTTGGCTTTTGGGGGATGACGCGGCGACGATTTTTGCCGACTATGGCTTTGACGCCATCGCAACCAGTGTAACCATTACCCCGGATACAGCGGCACAATGATCACTTTGACGCCTGCCGAAATCGACGCATTGTTGCTCAGCCTGCGCATCTCGGGTGTTGCGGTTGCCTGTGCGCTTCCGCTTGCGGTCTTAACCGCGACGGCCTTGGCCCTTGGACGGTTTCCCGGGCGTTTTATTCTTGATGCCTGCGTCCATCTGCCGCTGATCCTGCCGCCGGTGGTGATGGGCTATTTGCTGTTGATCGGATTTGGCACGCGCGCCCCGCTTGGCGCGTGGCTCTATGAAACGTTTGATATCCGGTTTGTCTTTAGCTGGACCGGGGCGGCACTGGCATCAGCAATCGTCAGCTTTCCGTTTCAGGTGCGCGCCATCCGGCTGAGCTTGGAAAACGTCAATCACGGGCTGTATCAGGCGGCTGAAAGCCTTGGCGCGGGGCCAATTGACCGGTTCTTTTCGCTGACCTTACCGCTGGCATGGCCGGGCATCATTGCCGGTGCGATTACCGCCTTTGCCGCAAGCCTTGGCGAATTTGGCGCGATCATTACCTTTGTCTCGAACATTCCGGGCGAAACGCGCACGCTGCCGCTTGCGATCTATACCGCCATTCAAACACCCGGCGGTGAGTTGGCTGCGGCCCGGTTGGCTGCACTGTCCATCGGGTTGGCCTTTACCGGGTTGCTGCTGTCTGAACTTGCCATGCGGCGTATCCGCAAAAGGAACGCATCATGAGCATTTCTGTCAGCATCTCGCATCAAATCGGGAAATTCGCACTCGAAGCTGATTTCAGCATCGAAGAACCGGGGATCACCGCCCTGTTTGGACCGTCGGGCAGTGGCAAGACAACGATCATTAACATCATTGCCGGACTAACCCGGCCACGGCGCGGACGCGTGCAGCTTGGTGATCGGGTTTTGTTTGATCACGCGCGCAGCATCAACCTTGCCATTCGTAAACGCCGTGTTGGATATGTGTTTCAGGATGCCCGCCTGTTTCCGCACATGTCCGTACACGACAACCTTTATTACGGTGCCAAACGTAACCGGTTGAAACTGCCTGCATCTGATCAGCAAGACATCATCGAGATGCTGGGCATTCATAAATTGCTGCATCGTCAGCCGAACAACCTGTCTGGCGGTGAAAAGCAACGTGTTGCACTTGGCCGTGCGCTTTTGGCCAATCCGGATGTCTTGTTGCTTGACGAGCCGTTATCGGCCCTTGATCAGGCGCGTAAGGAAGAAATACTGCCGTATTTTGAAAGCCTGCGCGATCAACGCAAACTGCCGATCCTGTACGTCAGCCACGCGATTGATGAAGTCGCGCGTTTGGCTGATCAGATGGTGGTGATTGATAACGGCAAAACGCTGGCAAACGGATCCGTATTTGACATTCTGGGCCGAACCGACCTTGCCCCGCTTGCCGGGCAGTTTGATACCGGTACGGTTCTTCCGGCACGGGTCGCCAGCCGCGACCCCAAGGCACAGGTCAGTTTTCTTGATTGTGCCGGGCAACGCATCGTCGTGCCATACCTTGGTCATGCGATAAATACACCAGTGCGTCTGCATATACGTGCGCGTGACGTGATGATTGCCCGCACCCCGCCAGCCGGGATAAGTGCCAACAATGTCATCCCCGTCACCATCACCCGAATGGCCGGAAGCAACAACGACACCCTTGATATCAGTCTGGCCTTTGGCCATGACTTGGACGCCATTCACACCGGCCCGGCATCAGACCGGCCAAGCATCCATGCCCGGATTACCAGTTGGTCGGCAAACCGATTGAACCTTGGATTACATCAAAAGGTCTTTGCCGTGATCAAATCGGTCACGGTCAATGGGCATCTGCGCGAGCAATAGACCGCAGCGCAATCCGCCATTAGACGACCGGTGTTACAAGTTCGCCACGTTGGTCCCACGCATCAAGATTATCAACAACCAACTGCGCCATGGCATCGCGGGTTTCAATCGTGCCGCTGGCACTATGGGGATACAGAACCACATTGTCGAAATCGGCAAATGCACGGTCCATATTGGGTTCATTGTGAAACACATCCAACCCGGCACCGGCAATCACGCCGTTACGAAGGGCATCGATCAGAGCCGGCTCATCGATCACCGACCCACGGGCAATATTGACCACATAGCCATCTTTGCCCAATGCAGATAATACCGGCGCATTGACAATCCCCTTGGTCGCGTCCCCGCCGGGACAGGCCACCATCAGAATGTCAGTCCATTGCGCCAGGGCAACCAGATCATCGAAGTAACGATAATCGACCTGTTTGGGGCTGCGCCCGAAATAGCCGATTTCAACCCCACTTGGTTCGGCGCGCGATGCAATTCCCTGCCCGATCCGGCCAAGCCCGACAATGCCAAGCTTTTTACCCCGCACGGACCGCGTAAGCGCCATTGCACCTTTTTGTGCCCATTGACCACTACGTGCCCAATGATCCCCAACCACGATACGGCGCAAGGTGGCATGCATTAGCATGATGCCGGTATCGGCAACATCATCGGTCAAAACATCGGGTGTGTTTGACACATGGATACCCCGTGCGCGGCAAGCCTCGATATCAATCGAGTCATACCCAACACCAAAACTTGTAATCACCTCAAGGTTCGGCAAATCGTCAATCAATCCATCGGGCAGCCCAAAACCAGCAGATGTCACAAGGGCGGTGATGTCTTTGCCGGTCTGGTTCAGAAACGCTTGCTTGTCATTCATTTGATCCCAGCGATGCAGATCGTATTTTTGGGAAAGCATTGCCGTATAGGCCGGACGGACATCCAAAAGGGCAAGAACGGATCGCGACATGAGGGGTTACTCCGATGGGGCAAGGACCCACAGAGTAGCCAACGCCAACTTGTAAAACAAGTTGTTAAAATTGCTTACATCGCAGTTTCATCTTAACTGTTGCCAGCCCCGGCACCGAGCCGGCGCGAGATATCCGCACATAGCGCGACCAGACGTTCCCGACATTCATCGACGGTAACGATGGAGGTTCCCGACAGGCGATGGATGAACGGGATTGTCAGGGCGGCGACAACCTTGCCCGAGAAATCAAAGATCGGGGCGGACAGGTTCAAAACGCCTCCGATGGTCAAAGATTGGGATTCACAATATCCGGCTTCTCGCACGTCACGCAAATCGGCAAGGAAGGCCTGGTGTTCCTCTTTACCTTCTCCACCGGCTTCCTGAAGCAACATGTCACGCGCGTCTGGTGCCATCCATGCCGCCAGAACTCGGCCTGATGCCGTGTCATAGATGTTGATCTGCGCGCCAAGGCGTACGGCGGTAATGTTGTTATCCGGGCAGTCAACTTGCGCGATGACAAGCACCATGCCCGAATGAATGATCGCCAGATGCATCGACTGGTTCACATCATTGGCAAGGCGTTGCATCGCCTCCCCCGCGATGGAGGTCAGGCGACGGATTGGCGGATGACGGTGTGCGACTTCGAACATCTTGGTCGTCAGCAGATACCGGTCATCATCTTCGCGCTGTTCGACATATCCGCGCTGGCACAGCACCATGAGCATACGGAAAATTTCCGAGGTATTGCGCCCCAGTTCCTTGGCAATGGCGATCTGCGACAACCCATCCGCCTCAGAGGCAAGAAGCTCAAGAATATCAAGCCCTTTTGACAATGCCGGGGCGCGGTATTTTTCTTCTTCCGTTGGTACTTCGGCTTTGCCGTTCATAGGTCCTCTCAGGGGTTTGCGAACCGCTTTTTACATTAGGCGGAGTATATGCGCGCGGGCTGCTTTCTGGCAACCGAACCTGCGTTAGCATAAACACAATATCAAATATAAAATACTCTTTCATTTATAAATGATCACCCTTAAAGTGACGGCAGGAGGAAATATTTCTATGCCCGACACAATACGCCTTAGGGGAATGACGTGGTCTGATCCGCGTGGCTACGATCCATTGGTTGCTGCGAGTTCTGCGTTTCGTGAACGCCATCCCAATGTTGATATCGTTTGGGACAAACGATCCCTTCAGGGGTTTGAAAGTACCCCGGTTGAGGAACTGGCAAGCGCCTATGACCTGATCATCATTGATCATCCCCATGTCGGTGCCGTGGTTGAAAAAAACTGCCTTCTTCCAATCAATCACTTTGGCGACCAAGACAAGTTGGAGCAGCTATTTGCCGAGACAGTCGGCAAAAGTTTTCAAAGCTATTTCTACGATGGCCATCAATGGGCCTTACCCGTTGATGCCGCCTGTCAGGTGCAGGCATTGCGCCCGGACCTTTTAACCGCCCCCGCCCCACGTTTTGACGATGTCCTTGCCGAGGCAAAAAAGGGTCGTGTGGTCTGGCCACTGCGCGCGCCCCACGTGCTGATGTCGTTTTTCACGTTACTGGCAAACCATGGCGCACCTTTCCCGGTGACGCGTCACACACAGATTGACAGTACCGCCGCACGCGACGTCATTGCCGCCATGCAGGCATTGGTTAGCCTTGTCGATCCGGCCTGTTTTGACATGGATCCGATTGCTGCCCTTGATGCGCTTGCAGACGGTGATCAATTTGCCCTGTGCCCGTTTGTTTACCTGTACGCCCCTTATGGCCGGGTGGGGTATCGTTCCCATCGCATTGCTTTTCACGACATGCCGTCACTTGGCGCGTCGGGGCCCCTTGGATCGGCACTTGGGGGAACCGGCATTGCAGTTTCATCTGGCACCAAACACCCCGAAATTTGCACCGACTTCGCGCTTTGGGTGGCATCGTCTGACATCCAGCGCGGACTGTATTCCCAGAACAATGGTCAACCGGGAAATGCGGTTGCCTGGGGCGACAAATCGGTGAATGCCCCGGTTGGCGGACTTTATAACAATACCCGCATGACCCACGAGGCGGCATGGCTGCGTCCGCGCCACGCCGGATATATGGCTTTTCAGGAAGACGCATCCGAAATCCTGCTGGATCTTCTTCGCGAAAAAACCACCCCGGATGCAGCCCTTCCCGCCCTTCAGAACCGATTTGACGAAAGCTTCTGCGCATGACTGAACTGTTGCCCCTTGATGGCCTTAAGGTCCTTGATTTCTCGCAATTCCTGGCCGGGCCCTACTGCGCCTTAAAACTGGCTGACCTTGGCGCGGATGTGGTCAAGGTTGAACGCACCGGGCTTGGTGACCTGTCGCGGTATCTGTATCTGACAGACACCAAGATCGGCGGCGAAAGCACGATCTTTCACGCGATCAACCGTAACAAGCGGTCGATTGCGGTTGACCTTAAATCAGACGAAGACAAAGCCCGGCTTCGAAAGCTTGTGGCCGACGCCGATGTGATTTTGCAGAATTTTCGCCCGGGTGTGATGGAACGGCTTGGGTTTGGCTACGAAGACGTCAAAAAAATCAATCCCACCGTCGTTTACGGCACGGTTACTGGCTATGGCTCGGACGGCCCGTGGGTGAACCTGCCCGGACAGGATCTTTTGGCCCAAGCCCGATCTGGCGTTATGTGGCTTTCGGGTGGGCAGGATGACGGCCCGGTGGCAATGGGACTGCCGGTGGCCGATGTGCTTGCCGGTTCCGCACTGGCACATGGTGTTTTGGCCCTGCTTTATCGCCGGGCGACCAAGGGGATCGGTGGGTATGTCGAAACGTCCTTGATCGAGGTTCTTGCCGATTTGCAGTTCGAACTTCTGACGACATGGTTCAATGATGGCAAGCGAACCCCGAAACGCTCCAAGAACAATCCGGCCCATGCTTATCTGGCCGCACCATATGGCGTGTATGAAACCGCCGATGGCTATATCGCCATTGCCATGGGGAAACTTGAAATTGTTGCGCAAATCACCGGTATTGGCACGGACATCACCACGATGGATGCCTTCAAACAACGCGATGAAATAAAGGCCCGCTTGGCTGCACGCCTTAAGACATCAAGCAGTGCCGACTGGATGGAAAAATTCGTCGCCAATGATATCTGGGCCGCCCCGGTCATGGATTGGGATGGTGTGGTTGAAAGCGGTATCTTGCAGAACCTTGATATGGTTCAGGACATCCGACGGGGTGATGTTGAAATGAAAACGACAAAATTGCCCTTACGGATTGATGGCAGCCGTCCGGCATCCTCGAAGGCCGCCCCCGAACTTGGCGAAGCAAATGACCTGCTGGAAAGCGGTTGGTAAGAGACGAAAGATTACTCCCTAAACTCATAAAGCGCGGCTCCGTTGGGAACCGCGCTTTACTTTTGTCTTCGCTTAAAAGACGCTTAGTCGTCCTTGACGCAAACCTGACGCTGCGTACCCAGCTTGTCGATGCCGAGCTCCACCACATCGCCCTCTTTAAGATAGCGCGGCGGTTTAAAGCCAAGCCCCACACCGGGAGGTGTTCCGGTCGAAATGATATCGCCCGGATGCAGGGTAAAGAACTGCGACAAATACGCAATCAGATGCGGCACGCGATAAACCATGGTTGCGGTCGAACCGTCCTGAACACGCTCACCGTTCACATCGAGCCACATGCCAAGCTTGTCAAAATCGCCAACTTCGTCCGGGGTCACGAGCCACGGACCGGTCGGACCAAAGTTGTCCGACGATTTGCCTTTGGACCATTGGCCCGCACGTTCGATCTGATAAGCGCGTTCAGACACATCATTGATCAGGCAAAAACCGGCAACGTGATCCATCGCATTTTCTTCGGAAACGTATTTTGCGGTTTTGCCAATGACAAAGCCAAGCTCTACTTCCCAATCGGTTTTTTCAGACCCACGCGGAATGATGATCGGATCATTCGGACCGCAAATCGCCGAGGTGTATTTGGCAAAGATAACCGGTTCTGGCGGTACTTCCATACCAGACTCAGCAGCGTGATCGGCATAGTTCAGACCAATACAAATGAACTTTCCGGTTTGCCCGACGCACGCACCCAGGCGTTGCGCGCCATCAACCAGCGGCAGCGATTCTGGATCAATCGATTTAAGCGTATCAAGACGGGTCAGAACGTCACCGGCGATATCGCCAACATGCGCTGACAGGTCGCGCAGATTGCCGTTCGCATCCACAAGTGCCGGCTTCTCTGCCCCGCGTTCTCCATAACGTGCGAATTTCATCTTACTTCACTTCCTTCTTTTCAATTTTCGCTTAGGCAGTCCAGCCGCCGTCGACAACGTGAATGACACCGGTGGTAAATCCGCTCTCTTCAGAGGCCAGATAGGTTACCAGTGCTGCTATTTCTTCGGGCTTACCAATCCGGCCCATCGGCTGACGCCCGATAAAGGCCTTGAGCGCACCGTCATAATCCCCGGTCGCACGCAACCGTTCATGCAAGCTTGGGCTGTCGACTGTTCCCGGTGCTATGGCGTTACAGCGAATGCCCTGTTTGACATAATCGTTGGCAATCGCCCGTGTCATGCCCGCAACCGCCGCCTTAGACGCAGAATAGACCAGCCGGTTTACAGGGCCGGTTACCGGCCCCGCGACCGAGGACATATTAATGATCGACCCGTGACCTTTTTCAATCATTCCGGGCAGCACGGCACGGATCATGCGGAACTGTGACTTCACATTCAAGTCGAAAGCAAAGTCCCACTCTTCTTCGGTCGCCTCAAGGATCGTACCGTTATGGACAATGCCCGCACAGTTAAACAGAACATCAACGGTGCCAATTTCGTCCACCAATGACGTGATTGCCGCCTTATCGGTGACATCCAGCTTTCTGGCCTCAATCCCGTCAATTGCGGCCAGTTCAGCAAGGGCTTTGTCGTTGATGTCGGTTGCGATCACACGTCCGCCTTCGGCGGCCAGACGTTCTGCCGATGCGCGACCGATCCCCTGCCCGGCGGCCGTCACCAGACACAGCTTTCCTTCAATTCTTTTCATGTTTCCTCCTCAAACGGTCGGCAGGCACGAAGGCCCGATTGGTTCAAACGTTTTGTATGTCAGAATGAATTCGCGATGACCGAGGATCTCAGACTTGGTTTGGGCGCCTTTTGCGACCGAAATCACCAGATCGTGGATTTCCTGTCCTACCTCCTCAATCGAGCGCAGGCCTTCGATGATTGCGCCTGCGTTCACATCCATGTCGTCTTCAAGCGCGCGGTACGTATCAGGATTGGCGCAAATTTTGATCACGGGTGAAATGGCCGAACCGACAACCGAGCCGCGCCCCGTGACGAAAAGCGTCATATGCGCACCACTTGCGATCATCTCGACGATTTCGGCATTGTCCGAAATATTCGGGAAGCCAAACCGCACTTCACCATCGGGCACCACATCCATCAGGTACAAGCCCCCCTTAGGCGGCACATCACCGGGCTTGATCAGCCCCATGATCTGGCTGTCACCGGATTTGACATAGGCGCCGAGGCTTTTTTCCTCGATCGTTGAAAGCCCGCCTGCGGCATTGCCCGCCGCAAACGATCCATATCCAAGGGTTGCGTAATACCGTTCAGCCTTTTCCACAGCCGCGCGCAGTTCTTTGCCCAATTCGGGCGTTGCTGCGCGTTCGACCATGATGTCTTCGCAACTGATCAGCTCGCCGGTTTCTTCAAAGATACAGGCCGCGCCTTCGCCGATCAGAAGATCAAAAGCCTTGCCCGCCGCCGGATTTCCCGAAATGCCGGACGTTCCATCCGATCCGCCGCAAATCGTTCCGATAATCAGCTCATCAACACCCATCGGAGCACGTTCAACCTGTGCCACCTTGGTCAGTGCCGAACGCACCCATTCTTTGCCGGTCGCAACCGTTTTTGCGGTTCCACCAGATCGCTGGATCACCAAGGTTTCGACCGGACGGTTGGACTCAGATACGGCCTTGGATGCGCGTACCTTGTCGAAACTTTCACAGCCAAGCGACACAAACAGCACCCCGCCGACATTGGGATGGGTACACAGACGTTCCATCATGCGCGCGGCATATTCGTTCGGGAAACAGCCGGGAAACCCGATCAGCTGCACGTCATTATCATCAAAGCCGGCCACAATTTTGGATGCAACGAAATGGGCACATTCAACAAGGTAAGCCACGACAATCGTGTTTCGGATGCCCTTGCGCCCATCGGCACGAAGATAGCCCTGGAATTGTTGTTTCATGATGACACCTCTGCGCTTTGCCCGTTTGCATCCTGCAATGCATAGGTTGGTGTATAGGCCGAACGAATGTTGTGAACATGAACATGTGCACCCGCCGCGATGGCGTGTGTCGCAATGCCGATCGGCATGCCGTATTTCAAGATACGTTCACCCTCAGCAATGTCACGACAGGCAATCTTGTGGGCCAGTGGGATCGCCTGCGTCAGCGTAATAACGCCGCTGACAAGTTCCACGTTGGTCCCCTCTGGTGCCAGTTTTCGGGCGACCAGCACATTGTCGTTCGGATGTAAAAGAATGAAAGGTCCTGTCACGGTCGCATCTCCACCATATAGATATGATCAGCAACAAGGGCGGTCTCGTCCTTTTGGTTTGTCACGGTCAGGCGTTCGGTAACCCGGCCATAACCGGGCCGTTTTTCCATCACTTCTTTATCCGTGATTTCGACACGCGATTTGATCGTGTCACCAATAAACACCGGTTTGACAAAACGCAGGCGGTCATAGCCGTATGAAAATGCGACTGGATTTATAACCGTTGCGGTCAATCCAACCCCGATGGTGAAAACCATGGTGCCATGGGCAATACGCTGACCAAAAGGCAGTGTCTTGCAAAATTCGGCATCAAGATGATGGGGAAAGAAATCGCCTGAGTGCCCGGCATGAACAACGAAATCGGTTTCCGTGATCGTGCGGCCCGTGGTGTCGCGGCAGTCCCCGATTGCGTAATCCTCAAAATAGATAACCTGCTCAAGCATTCGGGGCCTCCTTAATCGGATGCATCGGCTGTGCGGAGCTTTCATAGGCAGCTTCGACCAAGGCCATCGTGTGCCATGCATCCTCGGCGGAACCTTCAAGGTGCGCATTTAAACCACACGCAAACCGCTGAAGCTGTGCGAAACGCCCCTTGAATGCGGCGATGAACCAGTCACCGACCAGTTCGATCTGCCGCCATTCGCCGTCCGTATTGAGCCAAAGTTCGTCCGGTTCACCCTTGGGGTAGTCAAGATTGACCCCGAGCTTCATATAAGCGGCCCCTTTGGTACCGCAAATCCGAAACTCGCAGGCCTGAAATTTCCGGCCAAAAGCATGGTTGTGATTGATCGACAGGTTGCAGCGGATCTGATCGCTGTAATCAAGCATCATGGCACTGCGCGTGTTTGACATGCTTGAGGACGGATGCCCAAGGGTGCACGCATGAATGCCTTTGGGATTGCCCAAAAGGTCGCGCACAAAATCAAGATAATGGATCGAATGCAAAAGAATTTCGACGCGCGGCAGATTGGCAAGGAATTCCCACAAATGCCAGGGCGTATCAAGAGCAAGCCATGCATCAAAATCAACGATATCGCCAAGCAACCCTTGAGCAACCGCATCCTTAAGCGCCAGTGAGTTGGGCGCAAAGCGCAGCTGGAAATTAACCGCCGCCTTGATCTTTTTACGCCGTAAAACAGAGATAATCCGGTCGGCTTCGGCCAAGTCCGACCCCAGTGGTTTTTGGATCAGGGCAATGGCGCCATCCGGCAAGGTTTCAAGCACACCGACAATTGCCGCGGGCGGCACGGCAAGATCAAAGACAACCCCGGTTTGTCCTGCGGCCTCTTTGACCGTGTTAAATGCCTGTGTGTCGGCACCCGATGCGACTTTTTGCGCCTTGGCGGTATCAGGATCAAATATCCCGGCAACCGGGATACCCAGTTCGCGATAGGCTGGAAGATGCGCATCAGTCACGATGGATCCCGCGCCAAAGATCACGACGGGCATCGGTGTTTTGGGCATTTCAATTGTCTGGCGTAAATCAGTCATGATGAAAGACCTCCTCCATCTCAGCCCACCATTCGCCTTCATTGCGGCTTTCAAGGGGGCGCTGTAGTGGCTCACAGAAAGACCACCAACGCTGCGTTTCGGGATCGGCCGCCATTTTTGCCATGTCGGCATCGAAATCCGTGCCTACATATTCGAAATAGGCAAACAGCAGGTTTTCCGGTTCTTTCAGGAAAATTGAATAATTGCGGATATTGCATGCGGAAATCTTGGCAAGCACGCCGGGCCATGCATCGGCATGGAGCCGCTTGTATTGCCCGATGGCATCCTCACCAATGCCAATCAGTTGTCCATGGCGGGTCATTGCTGCCCCTCCTTTATTTCGAATGCGCTGCCTGAAAGAGTTAGGGCAGCAAGTTTTTCGTGATCCCAGTCGATGCCAAGCCCCGGCACATTGGGGGCAAGTGCCATCCCACCTTTGCGCGCCATAGGGGCCGCGATGTCTTCAAGCTGGGGAATATATTCAAGCCACGGTGCATTGGGCACGGCACAGACAAGACTGACATGCAGTTCCATCAAAAAGTGCGGACAGACCGACATGTTATGCGCCTCGGCCATGTGCGCGACCTTAAGCCACGGCGTAATACCGCCGACACGAGCAACATCGACCTGAACAATCTCGCACGCATTGGCACTGACATAATCGGCAAACTGTCCCAAGCTATACAGGCTTTCTCCCACCGCAATCGGCACACGCGATTGCGCCTGTAAACGGGCGTGCCCGGAAATGTCGTCCGATGGCAACGGTTCTTCGAACCATGCGATGTTAAGCTGCTCAAGCATCGGCACACGACGCTTTGCCTCGGCAGCGGTCATCGACTGATTGGCATCGGTCATGATCTCGTACTCATCGCCAAGCGCACTGCGCACCGCTTCGAGCCGGGCGGCATCACCGGAAACAGTTGGTGTTCCGATTTTGACCTTTGATCCGCGAAAGCCGTCTGCCTTTGCGGCCTTGGCATCTTCGACCAGTGCCTTGGGCGGCAGGTGAAGCCAACCGCCTTCGGTCGTATACATCGGCACCGTACTTTTGGCCCCACCCGCCAGAACATGAAGCGGAAGATTGGTTTTGTGACCGCGCATGTCCCAAAGGGCCGTATCAATCGCCGCAAGCGCAAGCGACATGATCGGCCCAACCGCCGTCGCATGAGAACAGAACAAAAGATCACGCCAGACGGCTTCGATGTGGTCTGCGTCCTGTCCCATCAGACGGGGCAGTAACGTTTTTTGCAACAGTGCCAGAACCGATGGGCCGCCATCCCCGATGGTGTAGCTGTATCCCATGCCCTGTGCACCGTCCGCGTCATGGAGCACGACAAAGATCGTTTCTTGTGACTTGAACGACTGAATCGCATCGGTGCGCACGACCTTTGGTTCAAGATCGACCAGAAATGCGTTTGCGCGTGTAATTCGTGCCATCAGATGACCTCAGCGTTTCAGTGCCGCGCCGGTTTCGGCGTCAAACAGGTGACATTTGTCGAGCATGATCTGGAATGTCATACGCTCGCCAGTTTGGACCGGACGCGGGTTGAACATCTTGGCCTGTACTTCTTTGCCCGCAAGCACCGAGAAAAGCAGTGTTTCCGTGCCCAATGGCTCGGTGAGGTTAACTTCCATCTCGACCTCGGCCATATGTTCACCGTGCGGAAGCGCGTGGCCCACCGGCATGATGTTGTCGGCCCGTACACCAAAGGTAACAGGCTGTCCTTCGGCCAGAGAATAGCCCGGCGGCATGGCAATAAGGGTACCATCGGAAAACGCGAGCTTCCCGTCTTTGACAACCGCATCCAAAAGATTCATCGGCGGCGAGCCGATGAATGTTGCAACAAAGGTGTTTAATGGATTTTCAAACACCTCAAGCGGTGTCCCGACCTGTTCAATATGGCCGTCGCGCATGATGACAATACGATCAGCAAGCGTCATGGCCTCGACCTGATCATGGGTGACGTAAATGATGGTCGATTTTAATTTCTGATGCAATTTTTTGATCTCGACCCGCATCTGGGTGCGCAATTTTGCATCAAGGTTTGAAAGTGGCTCGTCAAACAGGAAGACTTCCGGGTGACGGACAATGGCGCGCCCCATCGCCACACGTTGACGTTGCCCGCCAGAAAGTGCACCGGGCTTCCGATCCAGAAGTGGCGTCAACGACAGGATTTCTGCGGCCTTATCGACCGCATCGTCGATTACCGGCTGCGCCTGTTTGGCAACCTTAAGCGAAAAGCCAAGGTTTTCACGCACCGTCATATGCGGATAGAGCGCGTAGTTCTGAAACACCATCGAGATGTTGCGTTCGCGCGGCGGAAGGTCATTAACCACCCGCCCGCCAATCTGAACCTCGCCGCCAGAAATCGCCTCAAGTCCAGCGACCATACGCAGGGTTGTCGACTTTCCACAGCCCGACGGCCCTACCAGAACGACAAATTCGCTGTCGGCGATTTCAAGGTTGATGGAATGAACGACTTCAAGAACGCCGTATTTCTTCACCACATTGCGAAGGGTGACATTCGCCATTTTCTTATCCTTTCACGCCGCCAAAGGTCAGGCCGGCTATGAGGTGTTTCTGCACGAGGAAAGTAAGGATCAGCGCGGGGATAATCATCAAAACCGCAAGCGCACACATCCCCCCCCAGTTAAGGGTAAATTCCGAAGTGAAATCTAAAAGTCCAACCGGCATCGTCTTTGACGTGGTCGAACGCGTTAGCTGGGACGCCAGCGCATATTCGTTCCATGACGTCAAAAAGGCGAAGATACCAGCAGAAGCAATGCCAGAGCGCGCGACGGGAAATTCAACCCGCCAGAAGGCTTGCCACCGGGTACAGCCATCGATCTCGGCGGCTTCGGCCAGTTCCGGGGGAACCTGCCTGAAAAAGCCGTCAATAAGCCAGATCGTAAAGGGAACATTCAGCGCGACATAGGCCATCACCATACCCAGATGTGTATCGATGATGCCAACCCGCGCAAAGATAATGAACAGCGGCAAGGATAGCGCCACACCGGGCACTGCACGCGTCACCATCAGGGCGACAAACACGCCGCCCTTGAACTTGAATTTATACCGGGCAAAGGCATAGCCCCCCGCCATCCCGATCAGAATCGCGATCACGGTCGAGGTCACCGAAATGATCAGCGAGTTGGTAAAATAGGTCAGGACAGGTACGCCCCCCTCGCCAATCCCGCCAAACATTGCGCGGTAATGGTCAAGGTTCAGCTCGTTTGGGATCCAGACAGGCGGTTTTGCCATGATCTCGACCGTTGGACGGAAAGAATTCAACACGATCCAGAGCCCCGGCACACACAGGACCATCATCGCGGAAAACAAACCAAAGAAATGCAATCCCTTAAGGGAATGACGGCGGATGCGGTGGTTCATATTGGTCGCCATTGCTTACGCCCCCATCCCAAGTTCACGCCGGGACTGTGTCAGTTTCTTAAAGAAATACACGGTGAAGAAGATCGCGAGAAAGATCGAGATATAGCCCATCGCATTAGCATACCCCATGCGCGCATCGACGTAGCCCGTCCGGCCAATCAGGGTCCACAGCAGCTCTGTCCGGCGCGCAGGCCCCCCATTTGTCATGATCTGAACGATGTCATAGGCGCGCGCCACATCAAGTGATCGGATCGCCATCGCGATGTATATGAACGGCATCAGAAACGGCAACGTCACATAACGAAATGATTGCAAAGACGTACAGCCGTCAACCTTGGCTGCTTCGAGGGGATCGCGTGGAATGGCATAAAGCCCGGCAAGAATGAGAATCCCAAACACCGATGTTGCCGTCCAGACTTCCGCAAAGATGATCGAAAACATCGCAAGATTGCCATCGACCAACCATGGGATGGCCTGATCGGTAATGCCCAGCGACTGAAGCGCATTGTTCACAAGCCCGACATTGTCGTTAAAGATGAACTTGAACTGGAAACCGACCAAGATCGGCGAGAACATCATCGGGAACATCATCATCGTGCGCAAAAGGCGTTGGCCGCTGGTGACTTTCGACACCATAAGCGCAAGACCAAGGCCCAGCAGCATCTCAAGATTAAGGGCCACGGCCAGCAACAGAACGGTTCGCCCAAAGGCTGCCCAGAACTTCACATCAGTCACGGCTTTTTCGTAGTTAAACAATCCGACCCAGTTAAAAATACTGTCTGGCCGGGTCAGCCGATAGGACGTGAAACTCGAATAGAGCGAGAAAACGAGCGGGATCAGCACGACGGCCGATAGAATGATGATGGCTGGCAATAAAAGAACCAACCACGGAGGGAGCTTCAAGCGCTTCATGAGGATGTCCCGTAGAGCGGCACGGATGGCCCGTGCATTTCAGGCGGATGGAAGATTGGACCGGACGACACAGACAAAACCATGCCGTCCGGTATTTCTGGCTTAGTAGACGCCTTCTTCCTGCATCAACTCGTCAACGGACTCTTGCGCATCGGCAAGCGCCTCATCAACGGTTTTGTCACCAAGAATGGCGGCCTGAAGTTCAGGATAGATGATGTTGGTGGTTTCAATCCAAAGCGGGGTTGGCGGCACCGCAAATGCGGTTGCAGCCGTTTCCTTGAACGCAGCCAGAACTTCGCTGCGATACGGATCGCCTTTTGCCTGTTCGGAAACATAGTCCCAAACAGCGGTTCGTGACGGCAATGGACCAGCAGCACTTTCAAGTTTCTGACTGTCTTCGTTGGTCAGGAAGTCAACAAGTGACGCCGCAGCTTCTTTGTTTTCACAATCTTCGGTCACAGAGAAACCATGGAACCCGGACCAACCGGTGCGCACACCAGCCGAACCCTTGGGTGCCGGGGCGACACCAACATTACCGGCAACTTTCGATGCTGACGGATCGTTAAAGAACCCGGCCCAGCCCGGCCAATCAAGGTTTAATCCGATTGTCCCGGACGCGAACCCGTTTCCAAGGTCATCCCAAAGATAGTTGGTCGTACCAGCAGGAACCGCACCGGCGTCATACAGATCAACAAACCACTGCAAGGCGCGTTTGCCTTCTTCGGAATTGAAAGCCGGCGAGAAGTCGTCGTTAAACAGCTTACCACCTTCGGCAACGACCATTTCGTAATAACGACCAACGATGGCTTCGTCTTTACCTGCATACTGAGTGCCATAGAAGTTCGGCGGATCCGCAAAGAAGATCGCCTGATCTTTTACCTGCGCCCAGGTTTCGGGCACAGCAAGCGGATAGCCGTACTTGTCTTCGAATGCCGCAGCCTTCTCGGCATCTTCATAAAGGTCTTTTTGATAGTAAAGTGCCGAAACATCAAACTGCGCACGCGGCAGCATGACCAGCTTGCCGTCAAAGGTGGCGGCTTTGATGTTGGCCTGCACAAACTCGGCAACCGTATCCTTGCTCACCAAGTCGCCCAGGTCGGTATAAAGTGCCGAATACTGGGATGCAAAGGACGAGTGGTTCGATCCAACACACCAGTCGGTCGTGCCTGCTGCGATGTCGGACTTGAATTCCTTATCCAGTTCGAAGTGGTTCTTCTTGGATATGATGTTCACTTTTGCGCCGGTCGCGGCTTCCCATTCAGGAATGCGGGCATAAAGTGCTTCATATTGCTGCCCACCGATCAGTTTGGCTTCGATGGTCACCCCATCAAATTCAGCCGCCTGGCCGATACTACTGACGCTGACAACTGCGGTTACCGCTGCCGCTGTGGCAAGTATGGCGCTCGACGCGCCCTTTAAAAACGTTCTCACTATTTCCTCCCTAAATGGAACGGTCTTCTCCAACTGGCTTTGGCTTCCGCTGCCGTTATTTTGTTAATTTCATATTCGGAAGCATCTTTTATATTTAAACTTGACTTCGATAGTGAGTCAAGTTGAACTCACCAAAGAAATCGCTTAGCCCGTGAAAAAACACAGGATATCCTGCATATCCCACGTAAAATCCCCAATAAGGCCACGCAAAAAAGATCAGGACAAAGAGGAACCTTCATGTTTATCGACACCCATCTTCATCTGGTTTCCCGTGAACACGTTACATACCCTTGGTTGACGGATGTCCCCGCGCTCAACCGTGACTGGACCTATGATGAGTATGAAAGCACAGCCAAACGCATTGGCATTGCAGGTGTCTTGCACATGGAAGTTGATTGCGCGCCGGAATTTATCGAAACAGAAAACGCCTTTGTCGCCGACCTGATGGCGCGACCGGGGAGTTTGATGCGCGGGGCCATTTCATCGGCCCGGCCCGAAGCAGAAGATTTTACCAGCTTCCTCGATCGCCTCGATCCGAAGGTGGTCAAAGGCATCCGCCGCGTATTACACGTCGTTCCTGATGAACTCTCACAAGACACCGGCTTTCGCGCGAACGTTGGACTGATCGGTAAAAAGGGCCTGCCCTTTGACATCTGTGTCAGCCAACGACAGCTCGACCTAGCCATTGATCTTGCCGACGCCTGCCCCAATACGGTCTTTGTGCTTGACCATTGCGGTGTTCCTGACATTGCCGGGGATGGGTACAAAGATTGGGAAAAATCAATCACACGCCTTGCTGAACGCCCGCATGTAAATGCAAAGATTTCGGGCATTTCGGCCTATGCCGCCCCCGACTGGACGCTTGAGACGCTACGCCCCTATGTCGAACATATTATTGAAAGCTTTGGCTGGGATCGTGTGGTCTGGGGATCAGACAGCCCGGTTTGCACGCTGAATTCGTCGCTGGACCAATGGATGGCCACAACACAGGTCTTGATTGCAGGCGCATCAGAAACCGAACGCGCCGCGTTTGCCCGCGGCAATGCTAAACGGATCTGGAATATTTAGTCTGGAAATAAACTGCGCCAATACTCAAGACTTAAGCCCGGCACAGATCACTGCCTGAAATTATGTCTCGCGCCCCGGCCCTGCACATATTGTCAATTGAGTCGGAATCTGCCGGACCAAACGAATGCCAAGTCTGTTTCATGCCACAAGCATCTAGAACGCCAGACACGGCAAGAACAGGATCAAAAGAATAACACCGACAATCACACTTGGATTGCCCAACCCTGACAGTAACCTACCCGATACCGCATGAGGTACTTGAAGGAAGGGAATGGTGAGCGTCTCTAAAGGCTTCAACCCGACCGAGGTCAAGCCTCCACCATTAGTGGAAATCATGACTGTCGACTTTCAAGCTTGGCGTTTTTTGGGGTTTGGACACGCCTGACGAGCCTAAACTGTCCAATCCTGTCGCCCATCTCAGATTGCGTGGATGTGTGTTGTTGCTGCGCGCAATTTTTGTGTTTTCATTCATGTTTTGCAGCATGCCGGTCAGATCGACCAATTTATCCGCAATGATATGGGTAACTCCATCTTCACGCTGGAGCTTACCGGTAACGCCAAGGACGGTGGCGGTCATGATCTCGCGCCGGAACTTTTCCATGACCTTGCTCCAGACCACCAGATTAACAATGCCCGCCTCATCCTCAAGCGTGATAAAAACCACCCCGGATGCAGTCCCCGGGCGTTGACGGACAATGGCAAGACCAGCATGGGTCACACGATCTCCGTCTTTCAAATTGGGCAGGTCGGATGCCTTGCATATGCCCGCCGCGGCCAACGCATCGCGTAGCATGGTCATCGGGTGCCCCTTTAACGACAGGCGCAGGCTGGCGTAATCCTCAACAATCTCTTCGCCTGGTCCCATGACAGGTAAATCGACCGGCGCTTCGGCCCCGAACTCGGCCGAAACACCCATATTGTGATTGAAGTTCTGGGCTGCTTCAAAAAGCGGTAAAACTGGCGGTGCCTTGCGCCCCTTGCCAAAACGTCGCACCGCCCAAAGGGCCTCACGCCGGGACAGGCCAAGTGACCCGAACGCATCCGCCTCGGCCAGCTTTTCAAGTGCGGCGGGCGAAAGTCCCGTTTGACGGGCCATCAGATACAGATCCTGATAACCGCCCAATGGTCGGTTATCCATCACGGCCAAGGCGTCAAGCGCGCCAAATCCCCGGATTTGGCGAAATCCCAACCGCACAGAATGATAGCCGCCATGACGCCCCAATTCCCGTTCCAGCCGATTGTCCCAGAAACTGTGATTGATATCGATCTCCAACACACGCACACCGTGACTTTTGGCATCCGCAACAAGCTGTGCCGGGGCATAAAACCCCATCGGCTGAGCATTGAGAAGCGCGCAGAGGAACACATCCGGGTGATGGCATTTCAGCCAGGATGACGCATACGCCAGAATGGCAAAACTCGCCGCATGGCTTTCGGGAAACCCGTAATCGGCAAAGCCTTCAATCTGTTTAAAGCAACGCTCGGCAAACTCTTGATCGTAGCCATTCCTGAGCATGCCATTGATAAATTTGTCGCGATGTTCGCCAATCGTACCGGTGCGTTTAAAGGTTGCCATTGCCCGTCTAAGATTGTCGGCCTCCCCCCCGGAATACCCCGCCGCGACAATTGCGATCTGCATCGCCTGTTCCTGAAATAGCGGCACGCCACAGGTGCGCTTGAGAACGGCTTCAAGCTCCCTTGACGGGTAATCAACCTTTTCGCGTTTCATCCGCCGCTGCAAAAACGGATGCACCATTCCGCCTTGAATCGGACCGGGCCGAACAATGGCGACCTGGATCGTAAGGTCATACAAACTGCGCGGTCTCAGACGCGGCAACATGCTCATTTGCGCACGCGATTCCACTTGAAACGTGCCGATGCTGTCGGCCTTGGCCAGCATGTCATACACTTTGCCGTCTTCCTTGGGCAGAGTGGCAAGCGTGTAATCGATATTCTTATGGTCGCGTAACGCATCAAACGCCTTGCGTATGCAGGTCAACATGCCAAGGGCAAGTACATCGACCTTAAGAATCCCCAACGCATCAATGTCATCCTTATCCCATTCAATGGTGGTGCGATCCGCCATTGCGGCATTGGCAATCGGGGACAACTCACAAAGCGGTCCACGCGTAATCACAAACCCGCCTACATGTTGCGAGAGATGGCGGGGAAAGCCGGTCAACTCGCCAGCCAGGCCCAACACGGCTTTCAACCGGGGTTCATCGGGATGAATGCCTGACTGGCGCATCATGTCATCATGTGCCCCCTTACTGCCCGACCCCCAGATGGTTTTGGTCAGTTTGACAATCGTGTCTTCTGACAGGCCAAATACCTTGCCGACATCACGAATGGCACTGCGCGACCGATATGAAATTACGGTTGCCGTCAAACCGGCACGGTCCCGACCATAACGTTCATAGATATGCTGAATGACTTCTTCGCGGCGTTCATGTTCAAAATCAACGTCGATGTCAGGCGGTTCATTGCGCGCACTGCTGATAAAGCGTGAAAACAGCAATTCAACCCTGGCCGGATCAACCGATGTGACATGCAGGCAAAAACAAACCGATGAATTGGCCGCCGATCCGCGTCCCTGACAAAGAATATTTCGCGACCGGGCAAAAGCAACAATGTCATGCACGGTCAGAAAATAGGGCGAAAAGCCAAGCTCATCGATCAGTTTCAGCTCGGTTTCGATTAAAACGCGAACCTTGTCAGGAATGCCATCAGGATAACGTTTCTGCGCCCCTTCCCAAGTCAGGCGAACAAGGCGCTCCTGCGTGCCTTCACCTGATCCATCATTTTCATCGGGATATTCATATGTCAGCTCTGTAAGGCTAAAGCGACATTGATCGGCAATTTCAACCGTTCGGGCCAACCACTGGGGATGGTCGGGAAACAGACGCGCCATTTCGTACGGCGATTTGATGTGGCGCTCCCCATTGGGGAACAGGCGATATCCGGCATCCTCAATTGTACAATGATGACGAATACAGGTCAGGACATCCTGTAATGGTTTACGCGATCGCAGATGCATATGCACATCATTGGTAACCACGGCAGGAATACCAAGATCGGTCTCGACGGCCTCGGTAAAGGCCAGCCTTTCACTATCAAATCCATCCATGAAACGTCCAACCGCTAGCCAGATCTTCCCGGCGAAATAGCCTTGAAGTCGCACCAACTCAAGACGAAAGGCGTCATCAGGCACCTGTGGCGGCACGACAATAAACAGCTGACCTTCGGCATGGTCGAGAATGTCAGAAAGATAAATTTCGCACGATCCCTTGGGGGCACGGCGCTTGCCCACGGTCAAAAGCCGGCACAATCGGGCATAGGCGGCCCGATCCGTCGGATAACACAGCAAGGAGGGCGCATCGACAGGATCAATCCGGCAGCCAACCACATAGTTCAGCCGGTCCTTATAATGCGCATGAGCACTGTGGCCACGCACGACACCGGCCAAACTATTACGGTCGGTAATTGCAATCGCATGCAGCCCCTTGGTTGCGGCACTCAATACCAACTCTTCGGCATGTGAGGCCCCACGCAGAAAGGAAAAATTGCTGCTGACCTGAAGCTCGGCATAGCCGGTTTCATCCGGGATCGCTGGGGGGATGTCTTGCGTCATGGTCTATCCCCCAAACAGGCCATGAACGGACCAGATATCTTGCCCGAACGAGCCACTTCGAAACAGCCACAGCATCCGGCCTTTCTGATCGCACACCCGGAAATAATCGCGGGTCTGCTGGCTTAGGGAAAAGTCATGCCGGTCCAGATGCTCCCACCATTCAGGGCAAATGCGTTCGGGTCCCTCGGCACGCAGAATTTCAACAACCACCTTGCGCCAGCGCAGTCTGATCGGGGTCCCCGTATCACTGCGCGCAAGAATATCGACAGGCTCGGGCGGATCAATCAGGCGCACGGGCCGACGGGGCAGGCTCACGTTATCAAGCCGCATCGGCTTGACCGGTCCCGTAACGGCCTGACGGACGGCCGCCCGTTCAGGCAGGTAGCTGGCATGATGCCCCGGGTAAAACAGGCTATCGTCCGCCCCCAGATGATGCGTGATCCGGTCAACCAATTGCGCAAGGGCGATGGTTCCGCCACTGTCATCCTGCTTTTGATCCAGCCGGACCTGACGAAAGGTGACATGTTCAACCCAGGGCGCATAAAGGACGATCTGCTCAATGCCAAACCCGGCATCCACACCAGGCATTTTTTCCGCAAGAAGCCGCAGGATGTGAAGCTCGATCTGGCACGGACTGCCGGTTGTCACAGCAATCGTATGGGTATGCCCATCGACCTGTATACAGCGCAAAACGACACGGCGCAGACCCAGATTTTCGCGCCGAAGTCTTTCGCACAACTCCGCCATCATGGCTTCAACCGCCTGCACAAGAGTGACAGCATCCCCCAATGGTTCGCCAAAATTGCGTCCGATCAGCCAGCGATGTTCGGGCAATTCAAAACTCAGATGTTCCGGCAGACGGCCATAAAACTGATCAAGGCGTTGCAAAACATCCGGCCCCAGCCGGGTGGTGATGTTCGCACGCGGTAATGGCGTAATATCGCCAAGACGTTTGAGCCCAAGTCGGGAAAGCAAGGTCAAAATATCATCCGTTAGCCTGAGACAGGACACAGGAAATCGCGCAGAAACCGTATGATCGCGCGGCAGATGCAGGATGCGCTGATCGGGCGCATCAGGATGACAGCGCGCCGCCGCCCAAGCCGCCCCGGCGGTATCGGCAATCGCAGCACGCGCATGCATGCCACGTGCCTGCACATCACGCAAAACCTGCCCCAGCATTGCAGCTTCGCCGCCAAATAAATGGCTCCCGCCCGTAATGTCGAGCCATAAGCCCGCGTCCCCCTGCAAGCTTTGGGTATGCAGCATACGGTCTGGTGCTATCCATGGGCTGTAGCGATCCATAAACTGGATCAGACGGGTTAGTTCCGATTGATAACGGTCGGGCTCTTCGGAAATATTCGTCAGATCAGGCAGGATGCTGCGCGCATCGGACAGGCGCATGGCACCATGCAGCCCCGCCTGATACGCAGCACCATTCAATCCGCACACCAGAACGCCTTTGGGATCAACACGCGTGATGATCAGTGGCACATCGGCCTGGGGGCTTTGCCGTGTTTCATTTCCGCACACAGGCGACGTGATCCGATGGCAGTCGATCTTCCATTGCGTCAACCACAGATATAGAAAACGTTGCTGCATTGATCTCAACTCTCCAGCCGCCCGGTCGAACCCCACGTCCCCCGATCAGGCTGAGATGATGAATATTTCCTGTACTATTTGTCTTCCGGTCATCGGAAGGTTCGATTTTCCAGCGCGTTAGCGCACTGGATGGTGCAAGACGTTTGGTCTGTTGCGCCCTTCTCAGCACGATCAAACGGGTCCCGGCCTTCTCACACGCCAGTTGCAGACGTCGGGCCGCCGTCAAACCATAGTCGGTTGTCTCCAGAATAACCGATGCGACCTGCCCGGATTTGGCAACTTCTTCACATGCCCAAAGAGCCGTAACCTGCTGCCCCGTCGTCATCATCAAGGGCGGCGGACCCGATGCCAAGTCAGGCAGGGACAAGTGATAAAACCGACCCTGATCAATGGCCCGCCGCTGCCTGATCCAAAAGACAGATTTGCCACACGGTCCTGTTTCACATTTATTTTCGCCAATCTGCGCAAGATGCCACGCCAGAACCGATGCGGCCCCATCGTCATGGCCGCAAACCACTTCATGCAAGCCAACAGATCGAATACCGACAGGACCAATATGCCGAGATAGCGACACATTCCCAAAGGCATGCGACATCACACCATCCGTCTCACTGATCGGACAAGCAGCCTGCCCTTTCCACTGTTTGTCGAGCTGTGCCAAAGCGGCACGCGCCTCATCAAGCCGTTCAGTTAACATCACACACAACATATGTTCACTATTTGTTCTTTTCTAGGCGCGAACATACCCCAGAGTCAAATTGAAACTCCTGAGTCTCCTTTCTTCCAAGTTATTGCACACTAATAGCTTCTATCGATTTATCTTCTCCTGCCAGAAGCGTATGATAGGAAGATTCAGGAGAACATCATACAGAACAAACAGCTAAGTGTTGTCAGGCCATAATTCCAAATTATGACCGACTGGAAGCATGTAGCATTTACTTAGTGCCAGAAAAGACGACATTTAATTGCATGCACACCAACGAGAAAAGCCTTCAAATGGCTCAGCCGTATTCGCGGAAAACTCTCGATTAGTCTGCAATCACTTGCTATCGCGCTGGAATATCCAGTCATGATCCGGATGGTTTTGGAAACGCCATTTGCGCATCGGTCCGGCCATGACGTTAAGATAATACATCTCATAGCCATATGGGCTGCCGCACGGATGGTGTCCCTTGGGCACCAGAACGACATCGCCATCTGCAACCGCCATGGTTTCATCCAACTCACCATCCTCGGTGAAGACCCGCTGGAACCCAAACCCCTGAGCAGGGTTAAGGCGATGATAATAGGTCTCTTCAAGATAGGTCATGTCAGGATAGTTATCCTCATCATGACGATGGGGCGGATAACTTGACCAGTTGCCTTGCGGGGTAAAGACCTCGGTCACCAGCAGGCTATCGGCAATGTCTTTATCTTCCATCGCAATCGGATGAATATAGCGGGTATTGGCCCCTTTGCCACGCTCAACCAGTTCGATATCACTGATCACCCCTGCCGGGTAATTTCCCTTACCCGGTGCGGTACAAACCGCAAGCGTACAATCGGTCGTGGCCACCGCTTTCCAGTTCGCCTCATTGGGTGCATAGACGCAAGCAGGCGGGATCCGCTCAAAAACGCTCATACGTTTGCCAAGTTCACCGAAATCCTGATCATCGACAGAGATGCTTGCCTTGCCTTCGACCAGAACCAGAATGACTTCACGATCCCCTGTTGCTTCGGCAGCACTTTCGCCCGCTTTCAGGTGATACAGACCAAACCCGACATATCCCCAACTGGCATCTTTGGCGGTAATGTCATGCACCTTGCCCTGTGTTCCACTTGGTTTTCTAAGCAGGTCTGCCATCAGATGTCTCCTTTATCCAGTCTGGTATCCAGTCCGGTTTTCTCGGCCATATCGCGGAGCGATTTCAACCCCAGTGACTGGTATTCAAACGGGTTGCGCACATTGGGGTCCTGTTCGGCCTCAATCACCAGCCAGCCGGAATAACCGTGTTCACCCGCTATTTTCAGGACCGGCTCAAACGCAACGGCACCTTCGGCGTCCCCTGGGACGGTAAAGACACCACGGCGCACACCTTCAAGGAAGCTCAAGCCCTCTTCACGGACCTGTTTGCTGATCGCCGGGCGCACGTTTTTACAATGGATGTGACCAACACGATCCATATAACGGGTCGCCAATTCTTTGGGGTCGGCACCGCCAAACCATGCGTGTCCGGTATCTAGCAACAACTTGGTTTTCGGGCCGGTGTTGGCCATAAAGGCATGAATTTCATCGGCAGTTTCAACAATGGTTCCCATGTGATGATGATAGACCAGATCAATGCCCTGATCGGCACAATAGGCCGCAATTGCCTCAACATCCGCGCCGAACTTTACCCAATGATCATTGTGCAGAACCGGACTGTTGTTCAGAGCAACGTTATCATTTCCATGAATAGCATTTGACGTTTCACATACGATGCAAACCTCGCACTCCATGGCTTTTAGCAAATCGAGATGCGGCTGGATGGCTTTTTTCTCATCCTCGACCGAATGGGTCAGAAGGTTAAGCGAATGCCAGCCAGACACGAATTTAAGACCGTGGGGCTCAAGGGCCGCTTTTAAGGCAGACGGCTCTGTCGGCATTTTGTGGCCTTTTTCAATGCCGTCAAAGCCGATTTTTCCAGCTTCGGACAAACAGGTCTCAAGGCTGATTTCTGCGCCAAGGGTCTGGTCATCATCATTGGACCAGGCAATCGGATTGGTACCGTAAAGGATCATAATTCTAGTCTCCGGGGCGCTGGTTTTTCAGCGCAGCTTCGTAATTTTTGCGGACTTCGTTCACCGTCGGGCGCACCGAAACTTCTGGCACGGCAACATCCCACCAATGGCCACCGGCCTCGGTGCTGGGCAATGGATCGGTATCAATTACAATCGCATAGGATCGATCGGCCTTACGCGCACGTCCCATGGCTTCTTCAAGCTCTGTAACGGATGAAACCTTTTCGGCAATCGCCCCCATCGCACCGGCATGAGCGGTGAAATCAATGGCGGACGGTTCAACATGGCGCGCGGTATCAAGAAGGTTATTAAAGCTTTCCCCGCCGGTCGCCATTTGCAACCGGTTGATACAACCAAAACCGCGGTTATCAAGGATTACCGTAATGATCTTGTGGCCCAGCATCACACTGGTCGCCAGTTCGGAATTCATCATCATGTAGGACCCATCTCCCACCATGACGACAACTTCACGATCCGGACGCGCCATCTTCACGCCAAGGCCACCGGCAATCTCATAGCCCATGCAAGAAAAGCCATATTCAACGTGATAGCCATTCGGCTTGGCCGATTTCCAAAGCTTGTGCAACTCGCCGGGAAGCCCGCCGGCGGCACAGACCACAATCGCATCTTCATCGGTACTGCGCTGAACCGCACCGATCACCTGCGCATCGGTTGGCAACGCATTGCCGGTTGGCAGGGCTGTGACATCATCAACTGCCTCAATCCAGCTTTTCTTAAGCGCCGGATCAACGCTACGTGCTTGATGCTCGCCCAGCGCGTTGCTGAGTTCAGCCAGTGTTACCTTGGCATCGCCAACAACCGAAATTGCATCATGTTTTCGGGCGTCATAGGCCGCAACATTAATCGACAGAATGCGATGGTTCGGTCCTTTAAACAGCGCCCAGCTTCCCGTCGTAAAATCCTGAAGGCGCGTGCCCAACGCAATGATCAGGTCCGCCTCTTCGGCAACGGCATTGGCACTACTTGCCCCGGTGACACCGATGGACCCAAGGTTGAGTGCGTCATCCCACGCCAAGGCGGATTTTCCCGCCTGAGTTTCAGCCACGGGGATATTATGACGATGGGCAAAGTCGCGCAGATCATCACATGCATCGGCATAATGCACGCCACCACCGGCAATGATCAGTGGCTTTTTTGCCGCCTTGATCGCCGCAATCGCGGCGTCAATCTGGTCAAGATCTGCACGCGGGCGCACCTGTTTCCATGTTTTTTGCACAAAGAAGTTTTCTGGCCAATCATAGGCTTCTGCCTGAACATCCTGACAGAACGCCAATGTGACCGGACCACACTCCACCGGATCAGTCAGTACAGCCATCGCACGTGGCAATGCGGTCAAAAGCTGTTCCGGGCGGGTGATCCGGTCAAAGTAACGACTGACAGGTTTAAAGCAGTCATTGGCCGAAATCGTACCATCGCCAAAATCTTCTATCTGCTGCAAAACCGGGTCAGGTGCGCGATTGGCAAACACATCACCGGGCACAAGAAGAACCGGCAAACGGTTCACATGCGCCAGTGCCGCAGCGGTCACCATATTGGTCGCCCCCGGCCCGATAGAGGTCGTCACCGTCATCGCACGTTTGCGATTGGATGCCTTGGCATAGGCAATGGCGGCATGCGCCATGCCCTGCTCGTTATGACCGCGCCATGTCGGAAACTCATCGCCAATACCGTGCAAGGCCTCGCCAAGCCCGGCGACATTGCCATGCCCGAAAATGGCCCAGCACCCACCAAAGAAGGGATCGCCATCACAGTTCATCTGACAACTAAGGTACCGCACCATTGCTTGGGCGGCGGTTAATCGAACGGTTTTCATGCCGCTCCTCCCGATTTTTTGCGCGCTGCGTCCCAGGTATCACACAGGGCGCGATATTTATTTGCCATTGAGACAACGGCATCTTCGTCCGTGATCGTACCGCTTAACCATTCGCGTGCAACACCGGCAAAGATGGTCCGCCCAACGGCAAAGCCCTTGACCATGTCATACCGTGCCGCAACTTCGAAGCTTTCGACAAGCTCTGCCTCTGGTGCTTCAAGGCCCAGTACCACAATACCCCGACAATAAGGATCATTTTTGGCAATGGCATCACAGGCATTGCGCCATGCCCCATCCGATTTCATCGGCTCAAGCTTCCACCAGTCGGGATAAACCCCGATATCGTAGAAACGTTCAATCACCTTGGCCGTGGTTTCATCATCGCAGTCGCGTACTTTCGACGGAATGACTTCCAGCAGGAATTCCAGCCCGTTGGCCCGTGCTGCATCGGCAAGGCGGACAATGGTTTCTTCCTGATCGGTCTTGGTCTGTGCGTCGTCATCGGGATGATAAAAACACAGGACCTTAACCACATGCTCGACCGGCCATTCTGCAAGCTTGGTACCAAGATCCGGTCCAATTTCAAGCTGCAAGGGCCGCGATCCCGGCACTTCGACCGGACGTCCAATCCAAAGCTCGGTTCCCGCGGCCGCATAAAGCGCATCACGACCCAATCTACGATCACACAGAATGCCGTATCCAGCCTTATCACCAGATACCGTTCGCGCCGCACGAAGGCAAAGTTCCTTGAACGGTCCAATGCGGTCACGGGTAACTTTTAGCTCATCAGCCAAATCTTCAAGCTGCATGCGATGGTCAAAGGCAAAGACCCGCATTTCCGGCCATGTGCCGGTTCGGTTGGTTGACCAGTGGATTTGTTCAAGCTCTGCGTCATTGCGCAGTTCCGGGGTTTTCATTCCACGATCAAAGAAGAATTGAAGTTCTTCCCAACTCGGGTAGGCAGGCGTACAGCCATGGCGAGACACCGCAAACGCCCCACATGCATTGGCGTATTTAAGTGACGTTTGCCAATCCTGATCGGTTAGCCAGCCTTTGAGCAGACCCGACATAAAGCCGTCACCCGCGCCAAGGACGTTAAAGACATCAACCGCAAACCCCGGCCCCGAAATCCCATCATCAAGGTTCGTACCGATTTTGTCGGCAAAGGCCACCGCCCCCATCGGACCGCGCTTACACACAAGGGTCGCCTTCGAGATACCCCGAACATTCTCAAGTGCCTTTAGGGTGTTTGTCGTTCCCCCGGCAATGTGGAATTCTTCCTCGGTCCCTACGATCAGATCAAACAAATGCAGGGTTGCCTGCAATTCCTTGGTCACCGTGTCCGACGCAATGAAACGGTTTTCACCATCCCCATGTCCCGACAGCCCCCAAAGATTGGGACGGTAATCAATATCAAGGGCCGTTTTCGCACCACCATCGCGCGCCAGTTTTACCGCCTTAAGCACCGCAGCACGGGTTTTGGGATGCGATAGATGCGTTCCCGTAACCGTGACACAGCGTGCATCCGAAATGAAATCAGGATCGATATCCTCTTCGCAGAGCGCCATGTCCGCACAGTTTTCGCGATAGAAAATCAACGGAAACTGTTCCTGATCGCGCACCCCAAGCAACACAAGTGCGCTCAGACGTTCCGGGTCGGTGACCACACCACGGACATCAACGCCTTCAGCGACAAGCTTCTCGCGGATAAACCGGCCCATATGCTCATCCCCAACACGGGTGATCAGCGCGGATTTAAGCCCCAAACGCGCCGTACCACATGCCATATTGGTCGGGGACCCGCCGATATATTTGTTGAACGACACCATGTCCTCCAGACGCCCGCCAATCTGGGCCCCATAAAGGTCAACCGACGACCGTCCGATCGTGATGACATCAAGCCGCTTCATCAAACTGTCCCTCCGAGCGACCCTTCGAGCTGGGCAAGCTCCTGTCCGCCAGCCATCATATCCTGCAGTTCTTCTGGCTTTATTTCGCCGCGCTTTGCCGTGCCATGGGTTTGGCCACGGTTCAACACGGTAAATCTGTCACCCACAGCCATTGCATGACGCACGTTATGGGTAATGAAAATCACCCCGATCCCGGACTTGCGCACCCGATCAATGGTCGCCAGAACATTCGATGTCTGACGCACACCAAGGGCGGATGTCGGCTCATCAAGGATCAGGACCTTGGCCCCGAAATGAACCGCACGCGCAATTGCAACCGTCTGGCGCTCGCCGCCTGAAAGGGTCCCAACTGCTTGTTCTGGCTCACGCAGGTTAATCCCCATGGATGACATTTCATCCATGGTAACCTTGTTGGCGTGTTTGAAATCGATCCATTTGAACGGGCCAAAACTTTTGCGCGGCTCACGTCCCATCCAGAAATTGCGCGTAACCGACATAAGCGGGATCATTGCCAAATCCTGATAGACCGTGGCAATCCCGGCTTCCATCGCATCCCGCGGGCTGGAAAATGCGACATCCTGACCGCTAACCCGCATCACACCCTTGGTCGGTTTGTGAACCCCCGACATGGTTTTGATAAAGGTCGATTTCCCGGCACCGTTGTCGCCCAGAAGACAATGACACTCCCCTTCCATGACATTGAAGGAAACACCTCCAAGGGCGATGACAGGACCAAAATGTTTTTCGATATTGTCCATTTCAATCAAAGGCGTGCTCATCACCGTTCTCCCGTAATCATGCGGCGGATATAAGTATTCATGATGACAGCAAAGATCAGGATACCCCCAAGGAATACGCGGAAAAGCGAGCTTTCAGCACCAGCAAAGAACAGGCCCTGCTGAACCACACCAAAGATCAGCGCGCCTAGTGCCGCCCCGATCACAGAGCCATATCCACCGGTCAGAAGTGCTCCGCCAATGACCACACAAATGATGGCTTCAAATTCCTTGAGCAAACCACGGTCTGCTGCGGCTGAGCCGAATTCCATCACCTGACAGGTGGCAAACACAGTCGCGCAAAAGGCCGTAAACATGAACATCAGGATTTTAACCCGGTTTACCGGAACACCGACATAACGTGCTGCCTGCGCATCACCACCCGATGCAAAAATCCAGTTCCCGAAGCGGGTTTTGGTCAAAAGCCAGTGACCAAAAATAACAAGCCCAAGCGCCCAGACAACCAGCATCGGAATACCATCAACCACCGGCTGGCCCATGCGCGATCCACGGGTAAAGGTCTCGATCACACCAATATCGCCCAACCACTGGAAGAACCCCTTGAAGATCACACCGCCAAACAACCATGCCAACGGGTCGCCTTCGGCTGCTTCTTTCACGCCACCAATAATGGTCTGGCGGGTCGTCAAAATGGAAAGCCAGATGGTCAGTCCGCGCAGAATATACAAAAATGCCAGTGTTACGATGAAACTGGGCAGGCCGGTTTTGATGACAAGGAACCCGTTGAGCGCCCCAATTGCCATGCACACAACAAATGCTGCAATGATCGAAAGCCACACCGGCAAGCCCCATTGCACCGACAAAATGGCAATGACCACACCGGCAAAGCCGATCATGGAACCGACGGAAAGATCAAATTCGCCTGCAATCATCAACAGGCAGGCACCGACCGCAATGATCGCGAACTGCGCGGAAACAACGCCCCAGTTCTGAACACCTTCGGCGGAAAACATGCCGCTATCACCGGCAATCATAAAGAAGAAAACAAAGACCAGAATCGTACCGCAGATCGCTCCGAGTTCGGGCCTGATCATGGCACGGCGAATGGCTGAGACTTGCTTGATCCGCTCGTCCGACATGGCATTACTCTTTTAACTGATAGAAGGGGTGGCCAGGGGCGGCCAAACTGGCACACCCCTGACGGGAGGGAGGTTTAACGATATTCGCCGGCGTATTTTTCGACCTGCGCAATATTGTCCTTGGTGATGAAACCCGGACCCGAGTTGATATGACCGGACGGCAGAACGCCGTAACGGGCATAGTTGGTCAGAATGACGACCGGCAGGTAGCCCTGCAGATACGGCTGCTGATCAATCGCAAAGTCGATTTCGCCCGCTTTGATCGCATCGGCAATCTCGGATGAAAGATCGAATGTGCCAAACATGATTTCGCCAGCCAGACCGCTATCACGAAGGGCTGCCAAGGTGGGATGGGCGGAATTCGGACCAAGGGTCAGAACTGCATCAACATCCTGATGGGAATTCAGATATGCGCTGACCTTGTTTTTGACTTCCGACGGATCCTGACCGCTATCGATCATCTGGCTGCCAAGCTCAACACCAAGGGCATCGGCAAAGCCACGGCAACGTTCGACAGACGCAGGGTTGGTGATGTAGTGGTTCACACAGACAAAGCTTTTCGCACCAGCTGCGGCTGCGCGCTTGCCTGCGCCAAAACCGGCATCATATTCTGGCTGACCGACATGCATCAGTGCGCCGAGTTCTTCGGACTGTTCCTGAGTACCAGAGTTAATCGTGATAACCGGAATGCCCTTATCAACAGCATCTTTAACCGGCCCCTGAAGGACGTTAAAGTCTGCGATGGTCACAATGATGCCATCCGGATTGGTTGCACTGGCCTGTTCGACAATACGTGCCATGTCGGCCAGATCGCCGGTCGGTGGATTGCGATATTCAACTTCGACATTCATCTGGTCACCGGCGACCTGAATGGCATTCTTGATCACGTTCCACCAGCTATCTGAATCCGGTGCGTGGCTGATCAGAACAAATTTTTCATTTTCTGCGGATGCAGTCCCGGTCAAACCGGCAAATGCAAATGCTGCTGCCGCAACGGCAGTAAGCGCCTTTTTCATGAGTGCCTCCCTAGTGGCTGATAACGTTGGGGTTATCCCATTAGATTTATATGATTTCCCGGCAATCGGTCGTCTTAATGCGTCCTTCTTGCCCATGACGGTGTGGGTCGAACCCGATTCTTGAAACCGGTAATAGAATTTTTGTTCTATTTTTATGTAAGATCAACATTTTTTTTCTATTGCGCTGCAAAATCGCGATATTTCGAACGCAGCGCACGGCTCTAAATCTCCGATAACCGCCACTTAAATACCCTGCAAAATTCTGCGACGGCACCCTCTGTAGAGAAGGCCGAAAACGCTACAAACTCACGAATTCACGTGCTTTCTGAACGACTCGAATGCCGGGGATAGCTCCGCCAAAACAAAACCGGCACAACCTGATGGCTGTGCCGGTGAAAAATCAAACCACTTAGGCACCTTTTGAAATCAGACCGGGATTTCCTTTGCCACATCCACAGTCCGCCCTTCGCGTGCGGACAAGGCGGCGGCCTCGGCAACGATCAGCGCATTGATGCCATCCTGCAAGGTCACCGGAAGCTCGGTGTCCCCCTCAACACCTTCGATGAAGCTGTTCCATTCGATTTGATAGGCTTTGGCATAGCGCTCAAGGAAGAAATGCTCGGGCTTGGCTTTGGTCGCACCGGCACGGGTTATGATCTCGACCGTGTTTTCCAGAACATTGTGCGCAACCAGCAAGCCTTCCGATCCCAGAAATTCTATGCGCTGGTCATAGCCGTATGCAGCGCGGCGGCTGTTTTTAATCACCGCCATGCGCCCGCCGGAAAACTCAAGTGTGGTAATTGCCGTATCAAAATCACCAGCCTTGCCGATTTCCGGATCAACGATGCTTGAGCCGATTGCCGTAACTTTTTCCGGCAACTCGCCATAAATCCAGCACGCCATGTCAAAGTCATGGATCGCCATATCGCGAAAGATACCGCCCGAAACCTTTACATAGCTGACCGGTGGCGGGGCGGGATCGAACGATGTGATCGACAGTAATTCACCCTTGCCGATTTCACCCTTGTCGAACGCTGATTTCAGGCTGTTGAAATTGGGGTCAAAACGCCGGTTAAAGCCGACCATCACAGGCTTTCCGTGCGGCTTGCAGCGCGCAAGGCAATCAACCGCACGCCTAAGATCAAGATCAACCGGCTTTTCACACAGCACTGCCTTTCCTGCTGCGGTTGCCGCCTCCATCAGATCGGCATGGGTATCGGTCGATGTTGCGATCAAAACCGCATCAATCGCGGGATCAGCAATAATTTCTTCGCTGGTGCGCACCACCGCGCCATGTGCACGTGCAAGGTTCTGTGCGGCGTCATCAAATTTGTCAGACACGGCAACCAGATCACTTTGCGGATGGGCGACAATATTAACCGCATGGACCTGACCAATACGCCCTGCGCCCAGCAAACCTATTTTAAGCATTCCGTTTTCCTTCCCTTCGGCGGTGTCGCCATGGTCTTGCGGATGTCTTTTGCATCCGTTTTTGGTGACATGTATTCCATCAACACATGCCATGAATGGAATATTTATTCTGTTTTATAAAGTTTTCAATAATTATTTTCCATAAGCCAGTTTGTCACGTTTTGCCCCAACCGAAACCGCCAGCGCGATTGCCAATGAAATCGTTGCTGAAAGCGCCCTAAAGGCACCCACATCAACCTCGGAAACCGACAGCATCAGCGCGTCGGTTTTACGCATTGGTCCGCTTAACGCATCGCTGATTGCCACCACCTGACTGCCTATGTCATGGGCATAAGCCGCCAGATCAATCGTTTCCTGTGAATAGGGCGCAAAGGTAATCGCGATCACGACGTCGCCTGTGCGGATCGCATGCCGGGGATTAAGGTTCCCCACACCATCATGCAGCACCGCGGCGATGTCCATTTTCTCAAACGCATAGGACAGATAGCTCGCCACGGGAAAGGCACGACGAAATCCGACCACATGGATCATCGGGGCCGCCGCCAGCACATCGACCGCCTTTTCAAGGGTTTTCAGATCAACCGTTGAGGCGAGATTCTCAAGCGACAGACGCCCTGCCTCAACAAACTCGGCCAACAAGGCACTGGGACTGTCATCGCCGGTCGCGCGCAGGTTCTCAAGCCGGGTGGCATAATCAGGCCATTTCTGCGCATAGGTTTCGCGAAACATTTTCTGCATTTCAGAAAAGCCGGAAAACCCCATCAGTTGACAAAACCGCATGAAAGCCGATGGCTGCACCCCGGCCCCTATCGAAAGTTCAGCAACGGTCGACACCGCAATCCGGTCGGTATTTTGCGCAACGAATTCGGCACATTGGCGCAGCCTTTTGGGCATGGTTTCCGATATTTCAGCCAGCCGGTGATTGAATTCTTCAAGCGAAACGGGTGCGGTCTGATCACTCATGGCGTTTTGTTTTCCTGTCTTGATTCTGCTTGACGCACGTTGCGTTCCATGATCATCCATTAAATAGAACAAAAATTCTATTTTGGCTAGATGAGGAGTTCCAACAAATGAAATCGCTTGGCATTGGGTTGATTGGAACCGGTTTCATGGGCAAGGCCCACGCTTTGGCCTTTGGCGCAGCAAAGGCCGTCATGGGGGATGTTCCCGATTCTCATCTGGCTGTGTTGTGTGACACACCGGCTGACAAGGCCACGCAAATGGCAGACCAGTTCGGTTTTGCTCACGCAACCGATGACTGGAAATCTCTGGTTACCAATCCGGATGTCGATATTGTGTCGATCACCACCCCCAACACCCTGCATTTCGACATGGCAATTGCCGCAGTCAAGGCGGGCAAGCACGTCTACTGTGAAAAGCCACTGGCACTCACCCTTGATCAGGCCCGCGAAATGCGGGACACCGCCCGTGCGGCCGGGGTTAAAACCATGGTTGGCTATAACTACATCAAAAACCCCGCCTTCACCCACGCCTGCCGGTTGGTGCAAAGCGGTGAAATCGGCGACATCGTTCATTTTCGTGGCTGGGTGGATGAGGACTATCAGGCAGACCCGTCCCTGCCCTGGACATGGCGCGCAAAACTATCGGAGGCCGGGTTGGGGGCACTTGGTGATTTGGGCTGTCATCTTGTCTCGATGGCCTATGGCCTTGTTGGCCCGATTGAAAGCCTGATTGCCGACATGCAAACCGTCCATGCGACCCGTCCGCTGGCCGATGGCACCGGACGTGCCAATGTCGAAAACGAAGATACCGCCTCTGCACTGGTGCGCTTTGCCAATGGGGTTCAGGGCAGCCTTTCGACATCCCGTTCTGCCTGGGGACGTAAGAACCGTCTTGCATGGGAAGTACATGGTACCAAGGGCATGATCTGCTTTGATCAGGAACGCATGAACGAACTTCAAATCTACTGCAACACAGGCGATACATCACAGCTGGGCTTCACTACCATCCTGACCGGTCCGGAACACCCGCCCTATGGCCAGTTCTGTCCAGCACCGGGACATCAGCTTGGCTTTAATGACCTCAAAGTCATCGAAGCCACTGCCCTGCTCCGCGCCATCCGCGACAAGCATGCCGCCTACCCGGATTTCGACCACGCCTATGAGTTCGAAAAAACAATCCACGCCATCTCCCAATCCGCCCGAGATGGTCTGCGGGTGTCACTCTCGGATTTATAACCCCGAATTATGACAAACGGGTCGGTTGATCGGCGAGGAATGGAATTCTGTCGGGAGAAATGGTGTCCATGGGCAATAATCATATAATATGATTATTGCCCATTGTCGTGTGCCACAAAAGCTGACATTTGACTTCCCGTGAAATCAACAACTTAGCATTACAGAATGCCAGATAAGTTGTCATCGATTGTCACAAAAGATGACAAAAACCTGCAGAATTGACAGAAAAGCTGACATTTCTATTGCCCAGCTTCAAAACAGCTCCCGACGTTGATTGATTTCTTCATGTTCAACTTTGCTCAGCAGCTTGGAAGTCGCACCTATCGAAATAAAGACGAGCTCTTCGTTCATCTACTTGAGAAATTGAGAGTGGTCTCACGCAGACCTGCAATGCAGGGCAAATTTCGATAGGTATATGCTTCCTCGGGACCAACCGAACATCGCTGCCGGTCAAACAGTAGAAGAACAGGTAGATAAAACTACAATAATCAAGGAAGCAGAAGCACTTGAACGTCGGCCACGTTCGTGCCTGTTGCACCAGTGACCAGTAGATCATGTGCGCGGCTTAGCGCTTCATGGCTGTCATTGTTTCTGAGCAACGCATCAAGGTTCCCACCTGCGTCCGCGATCCGTTTCAGCGTGCCTTCGTCAACCAATGCGCCTGCCGCATCTGTCGGACCATCTCGTCCATCTGTCCCCCCCGAAAGGAACACCCAGTTATCTTGCAAGGTGTCTTTTGCTGCCAAGGCAAAGCGAAGCGCTAGTTCCTGGTTGCGTCCGCCGCGTCCCGATCCTTTGATCTGGACGGTTGTTTCTCCGCCGAAAATCAGGGCTACCGGCCCTTTGGCAGATCGCGCTGCAGCGATAACTTCCGTCGCTGCCCTTTCGACATCGCCAACAAGGGCATCACTAACAATGTGAGCGTCAAAACCTTTGGGGGCGGCAGCCAACATCGCTTCCAGACTTTGCCGGTTTGACCCGATCAGATGATTTGATGCCGTTGGCAGATCAATTATCGGCGCGCTCTTGACCAGATGATCGCGAATGCTGGCCGGGACTTTATCCCAAATCCCCAACGACTTCATAAGCGATACAGCCTGCTGGGGCGTTCCAATCGGTGCCACAGTAGGACCAGAAGCGATGGCCCGCAAATCGTCACCGATTACATCGGACAGCAGTAAAGCATGCACTTCGGCTGGCGCCGCAAACCGTAAAAGACCGCCCCCTTTAAGATCATCAACCTGCTGGCGAATCAGATTCATGTCGTTGATCGCAAGCCCGCTGGCAAGCAGCACGTCATTCAAGCTGCCGTAATCTTCGACAGAAATGCCACCGGCAGGCGCTATCATCAGCGATGACCCACCGCCTGAAATCAGCGCAACAACAACATCGCCCTCGCGTGACGCCTGTAAAAAATCAATGACGCAACGGCCAGCATGCGCGGAAGCTACATCGGGCACCGGATGCATCCCCGCTATGACCGTCGTGCCGACGAGGTCACACATGTTTTCCGGATTCGTCACGACAAGAGCATCATGTACATCAGGTATCGCGCTTTGCGCCGCCCGCATCATTGGAATAGCAGCCTTGCCAATCGCCAAAACAATGCACCGCCCCCCTTTTTTTGAGGGCAGCGGGCTTACTGCGAGTTGCCGGCGCACACCTTCTTCCGGATCGGCCCTTTTAACGGCAGCGGCAAACATGTCTTTGGCATGTTCCCGCAATTCTGCAATGCCCTGAGAGCCTAAGGTGCCTTGATCTGTGGTGTTCATTTTCTACCTTCATGTGTCTGGTACATCTCAACTGCCTAAGACCCGTTAATGAATTCCACCGGCCACAGTGAAACCGCGGGCACGTAGGTGATGATCATTAGGGCGGCAAAAACTGTCAGAACAAACCACAGCAATTGAGGGATAATTTTCTCAACCGGCAGCTTGGCAACAGCACAGGCCGCGAAAAGATTGACGCCCAATGGGGGCGTAATCATGCCAAGCGCAAGGTTAACCACAATGATCAGCCCGAAATGAACCGGGTCAACGCCATAAGACATTGCAACTGGTGTCAATATCGGAGCCAAAACCAATATCGCTGCTGCGGTCTCAATGAACATACCGACCACGAGAAGCAAGAGATTCACAGCCAGAAGGAACGAATATTTACTTTCAAACATCCCCTTGATTGAGCTGGCAATTTCATTGGGCAAGCCTGAACGGGCAATCAAAAATGAAAACAATGCCGCAGCCGAGATAATCAGCATGATTGCCGATGTTGCAATGACCGTCGACCTCAGGATCGGATAAAGGTTTTGCACCTTCAGTTCGCGATAGAACACCCCACCAACAACGAGTGCAGCCACCACAGCAGCAGCACTGGCTTCTGTTGGAGTGAAAACCCCGGAATAGATACCGCCAAGAATAACGAAGGGAACCAGAAGCGCTGGCATTGCCGAAAACAGAGCTTTCAGGAACCCTGGACGATCATCCTTGCCAAGCTTGCCGATCCCTCGAAGACGGCACAAAATCAGAACCAGTGCCATCAGTGATCCGGCGACCAGCATCCCTGGACCAAGCCCTGCAACGAACAAGTCACCAATCGATGTTTCGGTGGAAACACCGTAAAGAATGAGCGGAATGGAAGGGGGAATAAGAACCCCAAGCTCGGCGGAGCTGGCCTGGACGGAGGCCGCGAAAGGTGCAGGGTAGCCTTGCTTAACCATTGCAGGTATCAGGATCGCACCGATGGCAAAGGTCGTTGCAACCGAAGAGCCGGAAACGGACGCAAAAAGCATACATGTCAAAACACAGGAGGCAGCAAGACCACCCTGAATACCGCCAACAACTGATTTGGCGAGTTCAACCAGACGATAAGAAATGCCGCCCGCCGACATAAGGTTCCCGGCAAGAATAAACAGCGGGATCGCCATCAGGGGAAAACTGTCGAGACCGGCGAACATCCGTTGCGCCACAAGTAACAGCGGAAGGCGGCCATGGACCTCTATGCCGATAACCGACGCCAAACCGATTGAGATCGCGATCGGCACACCGACAACAAAGAAGATCAAAAGAGACAGAACAATTGCTGTATTCACTGGGCTTCCTCCCAATGATCAACGCAACCATGTTGAATAGCCCTGATTGCACTGCCCAGTGCCGACATCAAAATAAAGACAGATGCCGTCGGCAATGCCGCATAGGCCCAAGACATTGACAGATCGAGACCGGCAACCGTTTGGCGCGCAACGCGCCCGGTCATGGCCCAGCCTTGCCAAAACAGGATCGCAAAGAAGATGATGGTCAGCGCCGTGGCAACCAGATAAAGAGCAACACCAAACTTGCGCGGCAACACCCTCTGAACAAGATCGACGGCAATCATACCGCCCTCGCGGATCGCAGGGGCCACGCCCATAAATACCCCCCAAATCATAGCAAACCGTGTGATAACCTCCGTCCAGGTAGACGGGTGGCCAAAAATGAAACGGGTGGATACCTGATAAACTGCAAGCCCGGCTGCGATCAGCAAAAATGCAATGGCACACACAAGAGCGAACTGCGTCGCGGCCGTCTCGACACGCAAAAAAAGCTTCATCCGAACGTTTCTTCCAAAAAGAAAAAAGGACCAGCGCATGGCGCGCTGGTCCGGTCACAAAATCAGGCGTTATTTGACGGCCTTGATCCGCTCGATCATCTCAGAACCATATTGGTCTGTATAAACGGCGTAGGATGCTTCTTCTGCCAGTTTTGCAAACGGTGCCTTATCGACGTCAGTCAGAACCTCCATACCGTGTTCGCGCATCATGGCGACCCCGCTATCTTCAAGACGGTTGACCTCAGCGCGGTTCGCTTCAACCCCTGCCTTCGCTGCCTCGTAGAACCAACCTTTTTGTTCATCACTCAGCCCCTCGAACAAGGCAGGTGATGCAAGGAAAATGGCCGGTGAATAGACATGACCAGTCAGAGATGCGTATTTCTGCACTTCCCAGAACTTAGAAGCCGAGATCACGGTAACCGGGTTTTCCTGACCATCAACAACGCCTTGCTGCAGGGCACTAAACACTTCCGGAAATGCCATCGGTGTTGGCGCGGCCCCCATGCCCGAAAAGGCGGCCATATGGACTTTGTTCTCCATGGTGCGCAGCTTAAGACCATCCAGGTCACCGGGCGTTTTCACAGGATGAACATTGTTGGTAACATGACGAAAGCCATTTTCGGCCCATGCCAGGCCAACCAGATTATTCTCATCGACCTTTTTGAGTAATTCCTGACCGATCTCTCCATCAAGCACCTTGCGGGCATGATCATAGTCGCGGAACAGGAACGGTAGATCAAAGGCGTAAACTTCGGGAACGAAGTTGCCAAGCGGCCCGGTCGACACCATGGCCAGATCAACCGAGCCGATCTGCAGCCCTTCGATCAGGTCGCGCTCGCCGCCAAGCTGACCGGCAGGTGCCTGTATTCCGGTAAACTCACCACCAGAAAGCTCTTCAAGTTTGTCAAAGAATGCTTCGGCGCCAACGCCGAAATGCGAGGTCTCGGAAGTAATTGTGCCAAGGATAAGTTGCTGTGCGGCCTGCACTGGTGTGGAAAGCGCGAAGGCAATCGCCGCACCGATAATAAAGTGTTTCATCTTGTTTCCTCCACTGATGTCTATGCGAAAGTCTTGTTATGCTTGGGCGATGGCCCCGCTTTCGTCTAATAGACTTGGTTATGCGCCTGATCCTTTATGGATGGCGCGTTTCAAACAGTTGGTTCGCTGTTCTGGAAGTCATGCCCGTACCTAGCCGTCCGGGCATGACACCCCCTCTGTCATTGCGCTGCTTCGGGCAGCACGACGACCTCGTAAAGTCCAAGCTCAGGCAGCTCAAGCACGAGCGCGCCATCTTCAGTTTGGCCTTCAATTTCTTTATCCGACTTCAGAAGCCGCGCCGGACCGACACCATCCTTTATCCGCAGGACACCGCCCGAGATTGGCAAGTGCGGTCCAACGGATCGGGTTCGCATCCCGCTTTGATTGATCAAATGAATGACCAGGCCTGCATCCGACCGTCCAACGACAATTTCAACCTGATCTGGCAACTCAGCCGTGACCGTCGGGGTCGCAAGATCGGCAACACAATCGAGGAAGAAATCCCTGATTTCGGTCGTCCCGAATTCGCGATAGGTATGACCAATGGTCCACGGAAACTGGGTAACACTGCCACCATTGATCAACCGAACCGCAGCTGGGTGGTCGCTAAGGATATGGCCATAACACTTTTCGGGTGGGCCGAACGGCGCTTGCGGTGCAAGACGGCCCATCTTTTCGGCACGCGGCTTCCAAACGTAATTGGCATAGGTGCCGTAAACGGCCACCATACGCGGCGCAAAACAAAACGCATCAGATTGCGTTTGTTCAGCATCGGTCACGAATGTCGACCACAAGTCGGAACCGGTCAAAACATTACCAGCGCGCATGATAGCAGGGCCTGTGGCAAGTTCGCCTTCGCCCTCGTCGGTTATTGCACTGCCTCCGGTCAGCACAACATTCCCACCAGCCGCCACATAGGCGTCCAAAGCCGATGCCGTATCAGATCCAACCTGACCAAGGTCAGGTAAAATGATCATCTGGAACTGACTGAGACGACCTTCTTCAGCGATCTTGGAAATGCATTCGACTGCCACCACGTCAAACGGTAGATTACGCTCCGTCAAGCCAGAGAAAAGCCCCCGGAATTCAGACACACTTTGTGCATAACCTGGCTCAGCGCGGCGCACCGGATCAGGCCTAACCAGCGCAATATTTGAGGCGGGTCGAAGACCGCGATAAATTTCATGATGGTTGCGATGAAAGCACTGAATTTGGCCTGCCACAGGCAGGTTTGCATAGGGAATACGGCCCGGTGCACCCATGATATATGTCGACGGATTTCCGCCGCGCGCGATTGCCTGCAGCAAATATTGCGCGAACATTTCAGGCTGCTCGCCAGACATCCGATAGGGCATATCGATGAAAGATACCGAGTTCACCAACAGGGAAATCTCGGGCAGACCAGTCATATGTGCGCCGACATTCTCTGAGGTGTTATGGTGCCATGGCTCTCGCCCGAATGCGTTGTTTGCCTCGTAGTAGACAATCGGCGCACCGCGTTTGAGAACAAGCGCCGCATCCGGACGTCTGGCGCTGATATGGTCCGAGATCTTGGCACACAGTGTGGTTACGAGATCATTTGCAAAACTCAACCACTGCGCATAGTTCGGGCGCCCCGGACCATCGGGAAGCTCCTTGCCACCGGAGTATGTCGCAAAGCGCTCTCGGCAAACATTGCAACTGCAAACGCCGTGATAGACCCGGCTGTAATCCATTTCGGAAAAATCGAACCAGTTAAAAAAGAACCCATCAATCGGATAGCGATCAATGACCTCATCCAGAATGTCTAACGACCGGTTCTGATAATAATCACGGTTCGGACAGGTGCTATAAAGCGTGTTGTAAATCTGCGGCTCGCCCTTCGGCGATACAAACAACCACTCCGGATGTTCCTTGGCAATACGTGGGGATACCTTGGAAAAATCGAGGCGTGACAGGACTTTGATCCCGCGTCTCTTTGCAGCGGCAACAGCATCACCAATCAGATCTCCTGACGGTCGGTCTGCCAGAAAGGGATTGCGAGTCTGATAGGGCAGATCAGTCGGATAAAACGAAGAGATTCCGCCGGTATTAATCAGCCACGTCGTCGCACCCTGAGCCTCAATTCTATCAAGAGTCTGTTCAACATCCATAGTTGCGTCGATCTCTTGCAGATTGGTTTGGAACACAGAAAAGGGACGGCGCCACCACCCGTCTTCTCCGGTGAAAGATGTTCCACCAGATTTACGATCCCGCTCGTTTTCCCCTGACATCTTATTTTCCTTATATTTAGGCAGTTGCCGAGCATGGCGCAGCGACGCTTTCAGTGCCTCGACACCATGCTCAGCTATCACAGCTTGGTAAATTTGTAATAATTTGTCAACACTATCTATATCTTGATAATGCGCACTGCCTGATCACACGCCGACTATTCAGAATCTGAACCGGATATTGCGCCAAGCACCCGGAATAGTGCGGAATGGTCACTCTGCCCCTCGCCTTGTGCGATCGCGGCATTCATGATCTGAACCACACCAGCAGTATTCGGAAGCGCGACATTTAGCTGCCCCGCATTTGTCAGCGCGATATTCAAGTCTTTGCGGTGCAGGGCGATTTTGAAACCAGGGTCGAAGGTTTCATCAATCATCCGTTGTCCATGCAATTCGAGGATTCGCGACTGAGCAAAGCCGCCCAGCATGGCGTCACGAGCGACCTGCAGATCGACACCAGCCTTTTTCGCAAGAAGAAAGGCTTCGCTGACAGCTTGGATCGTCAGACCAACCACGATCTGGTTGGCAACCTTGACTGTTTGCCCTGCCCCTATATCGCCGACGTGAGTGATATTTTTCCCCATTGCCTCCAACACTGGACGTACAGAAGCCACCGCATCCCGGGTTCCACCAACCATGATCGAGAGAGTTCCTTCCCGTGCGCCAGTTTCGCCACCAGACACAGGAGCATCAACATATTGAGCACCAAGGGCATTGATTTTTGAGGCAAATTCCTTGGTTGCCAGCGGCGATATCGAACTCATATCAACCAAGATCGCGCCGGAACCAAGCGTGGAGGCAACCCCCCGATCGCCAAACAGAACCGAATCAACGTCTGGCGTATCTGGAACGATCAAAATAACGATTTCGCTTCCTTGCGTGACCTCTGCAGGCGTTTCGCAGGCAGTCGCACCGAGATCAACCAGATAACGCGACGCATCTTTTACCCGCGTAATCCGCAATTCGTGCCCCGCTTTGATCAAGCGCTCAGCCATTGGGCACCCCATAGTGCCAAGCCCGATGAAGCCAATTTTTGCCATGATAGTTTCCTCCGTCGTGATTATGATACGCGTATGCACTCCGGGATAACCGGATATCATTTTCGCCTGATTGGCCAAACGGAAGTAACAGATTTTTACAAATTTTCCAACTCGCTTGCGATAACAATGCAATTTTGCTAGCTTGGAAGCTGGTAAGGTCGGAAAAAATTGCACCGCCACACGCTGTTTTTAACGCTAGGGTCAAAGTGCCCAATGCTGTCTTTTCCGACGGGCGTGCTAAATGTCCAAAGCACCAGATTGGGAGGATAAACGTGACAGTTGATGAAGTCGCAGACAAGCTGTCTGACATTACGTACCGTGAAATGTTTGATCTCATCCGTAACGGAACTTGGGCAGAAAATTCACGTCTGCCTTCCGAAAACGAGATGGCACGTCAGTTCAACGTTTCGCGTCCGGTGATCCGACAAGCGCTTGCACGGCTCCGTACTGAGGGGCTTATTTTATCACGTCGCGGATCGGGTAGCTTCGTTACGCGAAAGCCGTCTTCAGACGTACAGTTTCCGGTAATTGCCAGTATTGCAGACATTGCTCCCTTTTCCAGCTTCCGCGAGGGTGTGGAGGGTGAGTCGGCAGCTCTTGCAGCTGAGCGCCGCACTGACAAGCAACTGGAAATGTTGCGCAGCGTATCGACCTGCCAGCCGGGAGATTCAATTGAGGATAGCGCAGGCAGAGATTTCAAATTTCATGTCGGCATTGCCGAGGCATCAGGCAACCCGTTCTACGTCAACACACTGCTGTCACTTCGTACACAAATACAATTATGTATGAATCTTACATGGAATATTGCGGCTTTCAGTTCCGACTTTAATAAAGCTGTAAATCACGAGCACCAGGAGATTTTTGACGCCATCGAAGCCAAAGACCCAGAGCGTGCACGCACCGCGATGCGTCACCATGTATGCTCGTCTCATAAGCGACTGATGGAAGGACAGACAGGAAAATCCTGACGAGATATGTCATCAGAGCAGCAAGATAGACAAAACCATACCGTGCATGGAAGTTTGGAGCATCGATAGATGAACCCGCGAAATTTTTGTTTCGAATACAGAATTGGCATTGAAGGTGAGGCCGCAGCGGCGGCAGCAAGATACCGCACCGAAACGGATATTGCGCGCCTGAAGAAAGCGATGTCCGACCTCGAAAAGCTCCACCAAGCGTCACAATTCTCCTTTGAAGTGGATTTCGAATTCCATCTCTCTGTCGCCCGTGCCACGCATAACAACTTTTTCCTAAGCTGTCTGGAAACTATGCTGCCAGAGATTCGCAGCGGCATGGTGCTTGCTATCGCCCCATCAGGTCTTTCAGCAGAAATGAAAGGCATGGCAATCCGCCAACAACACCTTGCCGTTTTTAATGCCATAGAAAGACACGATGATGCTGGGGCGCGCCATGCGATGCGTATGCATCTGTCTCGTTGCAGCCAATCAACCCGGCACTGGGACGGTGCAGGAACTGCGTTAGAACTTGACGAACAACCATACTGAAGCGCCTTAGCAAACGAACACTCTTATACTCTTGCCCCGCATATACGGGGATTTTGCCGCAAGCAGCGCTCACGGCAAAACCGAATTACTGATCAGGAATTCACCTGATGGGCGGCCATCGTTTCCAGAGCCCGTACGAGTGCCGAGTGATCTTCCTCTCCATGCCCCAATGCACCGCAGACATTGAACAGTTCCTGAACCAGTGATGTCGATGGGAGTGAGAGTTTGATACTTCTTGCGGCATCAAGGGCGTTGTTGATGTCTTTTTGATGCAGTGGAATGAGAAATCCTGGCTCGAAATTGCGGTCAATCATACGCTGACCATGCATTTCAAGGATCTTTGAGGATGAAAATCCACCCATCAATGCGCCACGCACCTTTGCCGGATCAGCCCCCGCTTTTGACGCGAACAGCAAACCTTCAGACACCGCATTGATGGTCAGTGCGACAATGATCTGATTGGCCAACTTTGGCCGTTTGCCCATCACCAACGCCCCCCCGACAAGATTAATGTTTTTGCCCATGACTTTAAGGACAGGTAGGACCTTGTCGAAATCCTCTTGCGTGCCACCAACCATGATGGAAAGGGTTGCAGATTTGGCACCGGCTTCACCGCCGGACACCGGCGCATTAAGATACGCACAGTTAAGGTCAGAAATACGGCTGGCGAATTCTTTGGTTGCAACCGGAGAAATCGAACTCATATCGATGACAGTTTTACCCGCATCAAGCCCCTGAGCCACGCCGCTCTTGCCAAACAGGACAGCCTCAACATAAGGCGTATCAGGCAACATCAGGATGATAATGTCCGATGCCTTGGCAACATCCTTTGCCGATTTGGCTTCCTGACCGCCCATTTCTACCAAATGACGGGATTTGTCTTTTACCCGATGAAGCTGAACGCTATGTCCTGCTGAAATCAGGTGCTAGGTATCGGTTGCCCCATTACACCCAAACCAATGAATCCGACATTCATTTTGATCCTACCTTTTTTACTATGTTTGATGTTTACCTGTCCGAACCGGTAGATCGTCGGTTCAGCTTTTCGACCACAGATCTTCCTGACTGATCTGATTAAGCATGCTCTCGCCGGCGCGGTAACGCTGCAGATTGTCGAGAATCATCTTCAATGAACGTTCCGAGCGATCTGGCAAAGAGGCTGTAAAATGCGGCGTGATAAGTACGTTCGGCATATCCCATAACTTATGCCCCTCTGGCAGCGGTTCCGGGGTCGTAACGTCGAGGCCTGCGCCGGCAATGCCGCCATTTTCAAGTGCGTCAATCAGTGCGGCCTGGTCGACAACCGGGCCGCGCGACAAATTGATCAACACGGCGGGTTTTTTCATTTTTGCCAGTTGTTTGGCCCCGATCATGTGATGCGTGGCATCCGAAAGGTTAATCACAAGCGCAACGATATCGGCCTGCTCAAGTATTTCATCAATCCCTTCGCCACGATCACTGCAATACATGCGATCCACGCCTTCGGGGGTCTCCTCATCACGGCGTCGATAGCCCAGGACATTCATGTTAAATGCCTTCGCCCGCACGGCCAGCGCCTTGCCAGTATGACCCATACCAATGATACCGATCGTGCGACCATACAGCGCACGCAGGTTTGACATTTCAGGAATCCGACGCCACTCATGGTGTTTCTGCGCTTCATAGAAATCCCGGTATCCTGAGCACAGCAAAAGCGCGAACATCATCACATGTTCGGCCAAAGCAGGTCCTGAGCGCCCTGCTGATCCTGTTACAGTCAGGCCCTTTTCAAAGACCTCGGGTTTGGCAGACTTGGTCAAACCGGCGTGATCACAGTGTATCCATTTAAGACAGGGGGCAGACAGAAACCGTTCGTCAAGGTCCCCTTTGAGAATGGCGACTTCGGCTTCGGCCAGGCCTGAAGCGACAGCTTCATCATCAGACGTATCGACCTTGATCAGTTTGCCAGGTGTAACCGCGGCTTCGAGACGCTCCCACTGGGATTGGTCAAACGGAAGATCGTGGGAGGCAAATGTGACAAAAGACGACATTACGGGCGTTATCCTGTGTGGTTGAAATGTGCATGGAGAGAGCAAGGAAATGCTGACGGATGAAGCAAGTCTCCAAGAGGAAATTTTACACACTATGATTATAAAATAGTGTACTATTTAAAAAAAGATCAAGTCACTGACCGCAACTTCCCAAACCAGAAAAGCGCGCAAAACCAATCGTCAAACTTGCGTGTTGTTGATTTTCGTCTCAGGCGGGCTTGTTTAGCCGCTTGCGGCGCAATCGATCCTGGAAGATGGTTTGAGCATTCCGAATATGCTCTTCGATCGCTTGTACCGCTTCGTCTGCCTCGCCTTTCTCGACGGCTTCCACAATACGCCAGTGCTCGGCGACAGACCGGCGCATTTGGGCAAGGTTCAGTGGTTCGGTTTTGGAAAGAGCCTGCAACCAGCTGTCATGTTTACGAATGATCGCAACGGCTTCACTGTTGAAGTGATGGTTAACCATGAGATCATGAAAATTGACGTTGGCCTTATGGTAAGCAGAATAATCACTGTTCTGAACCGCAGCCTCACAATCTTCCTGATAACGTCGCAGCTGAGCAATATCGTCAGGGGTTGCAAACTCAACAAATGAGCGAACAATATACGCCCAAAGAACAGCGCGTAGATCGAAGACGTTATGGAGTAAATCTTCGCTGATTTCCCGAACACTCGCTCCGCGGTTCGGCTCAATGGTAACAAGTCCTTCACCTTCAAGAACCTGAAGCGCCTCTCGTGCCGGGTTGGTACTGGTGCCAAATCGCTTGGCAATTTCCGACACCTTAAGCCGTGCTCCCGCAGTTACTCTACCATCGAAAATTTCCTCACGAATCAATTGCGCCAAGCGGCTGTAGCCCGGCTCACGCACCTTTTTGCTCCTTTGCCCTGTGATTGGGCTGGCCTGTTTTTTCCTGATCGCCTGATTCATCTAGTTCCTCTTGCTGGCACGGGCACGCCTGCTTTACGGTTATCGCAACTGTTTTTTCCTGCGCTTTCAATGCGCAGCCACAACTTTATCGCTTTGATTATGAGCATTTAACATAATACACGATTATTTCAAATTCACACACGACCACGAGCGCACAACCCGATTATGAACAGATAGCCCGGTTTTGTCGAACCGAAGACCAAAGAGACACCCCGATAATCGCCACGCCGCCAATACCAGTTATAACTTCCGGGACGTGCACAATTGATTGCACAAACATTATGATTGAAAGCGCAATAATCGCGTAGAACGCACCGTGCTCAAGATATCGATATTGCTTTAACGTACCGCGCTCCACGAGCATGATGGTCATAGAGCGCACATACATCGCGCCAATACCAAGACCGATCGCAATCACCAAAAGGTTTTGCGAAAGCGCAAATGCCCCAATCACTCCATCAAACGAAAACGATGCATCAAGTACTTCAAGATAAAGAAACGCCCCCAGTCCACCTTGGGCCGCACCTTTCATCGCCGTTTGCGATTGGTCAAGCAAAGCACCGATAACCTCGACAATCAGAAAGGTTACCAGTCCCCAGATCGCCGAGACAAAGAAGGCATATGAGTGATCTGCATTCGTCTGAAGCGACGCGAACCCAAGAACGATTAACAGGACGATCATGATCTCGAAGCCACGGATGCCAGCAGCGCTCACCATTTTGCGTTCCAGCCAATGCATCCAGTGTTCGTCTTTTTCGTGGTCAAAGAAAAAACTAAGACCAACCATCATCAGAAATGTGCCGCCAAACGCCGCAATGGGCAGATGAGCATCCTGCATGATCCGAGCGTATTCATCAGGCTGCGTCAATGCCAGCAGCAATGCTTGCCACGGACCAACATGCGCCGCCAACACGACAATCAGCAGCGGGAAAAGGATACGCATGCCGAAAACAGCAATCAAAATACCCCAAATCAGAAACCGACGTTGCCAGACCGGCGACATTGTTTTTAACTTGTTGGCATTCACAATCGCATTATCAAACGACAGGCTGATCTCAAGCACGGCCAACACGGCGGTAATCATAAAGATCGTCGCAGTACCGCCCAATGTTCCCGTCGCCTGCCAGCCGACAACGCCGCCCAAACACAATCCGATCACTGTGACAAGAAAAGCCCACCGGAAATATCGGTAAACCGAACCTCCCTGAACAGGACTTTCTTGTCCGCCACCATTAAGCATTCTGCTTGATCCGATGATAGAAATAGTCGGCCCCCTTGGACAGGAGCCAAGCCTCATAGGACGAACGGTTTTCATCTTTGGTGCAGGGATAAAGACCGATTATGGTTTCGCCTTCGGCCACCTGTTCGGCAACAAATTCTTCGTAGGCTGTCATCTCGATACACTCATCGGCGACATCGTCAGCAATCTCTGCAGGGATCACAATGACGCAATCCGCATCGCCAACAATAACATCACCAGGGAAAACCGGCGCATCACCACAGCCGATCGGTTCATTAATCGCAATGGCCTCATTATTGGTGAGATTGGTCGGGCTTGATGGGCGGGTATGATAGGCCGGGATATCGAGACCGGCAATCGTTGCAGCATCCCGAAAACCGCCATCGGTCACGACACCCGCACCGCCGCGCTTCATCAGACGGGTCAACAGAATATCACCAGCCGACGCCGCGTTGGCCTGTTTGCGACTGTCCATGACCAGCACATGGCCCGCAGGACAGGTTTCAATGGCAACACGTTGAGGATGCTCGGGATTGCGGAATACATCAATCTGATTGCGGTCTTCGCGCGCGGGCATGTAGCGCAGCGTAAATGCTGGCCCCACCATATTACGCCCCTTGTCGCCAACAGGACCAACACCCTGAATTACCTGATTGCGCAGGCCCCGTTTGTAAAGCGCGGTTGCAATTGTCGCGACCGATATGTGCATAAATTTTTCGCGTGTGCTTTCTTTCATTGTCCGATCCTTAAATCCCTAAAAATACGATCACGACACCGCTGCAACCCAGCTTGGTGCAACACCAACATTGACGTGGCTGACAAAGTCAAGATCCCCACTGGGCCCAATTTGATAAGTCCATGCTTCGCCGCTTTTTTCCCCCAAGGCGACAAGCACCCGACCAGAAGGATCAACACAAAACGCACGCGGGCATTCCGGCGCTTTAACGGCACATACCCGCTCCATTTCCCGATTGGCTTTCAAGCGGCAGCCAAAAATTTGCGAGCTGTTTCTTTCTGACGCATACAGAAAGTCCCCGCTTGGGGTCACGCAAATCTCAGAGGCCCAAGCCTTTTCTCCTTCGGGCAAAAGCGCGATCGTTTGCTTGGGATTAAGCGCCCCCGTTTTCGCCACGACATCAAACAGCGTTAAGGTTCCGACGAATTCGGACACCAGATATGCGACCGCCCCATCATCAGAGAACACAATATGACGCGGGCCAGAGCCACTCGGAACTTCACGGCGGGCAACAGGTCGCAGCGAGCTGCGGGTGTCGTCAAACACATAAGTCTGGATGAAATCGCCACGCAGACTGGTCGCATAGACAAAGCCGTTAGGGGCCTCAACCAAGCAATGCGCGTGCTGCGCGTCCTTGATCATGACTGGCTCCCCGACCTTGCCTTGCGCGTCAATCGGACTGATGGTGATTTTGCTGCCTTTATAGGAGCTGCTTAGCAGGCGACTTTCACAGGATGCCGGCACGGCATAGCAAACTCCTTCGGGCAGATCAGCTTGGCCAAGGCAGGTCAAGCTGCACGCCTGACGGTCAAGTTCAAAACTGAAAACTCTTGGCTTCTCGCCACGCCAGCCAGCATATACCCGACTGCCTGCACGGTTCACCGAAACCGGCATCCCCGCACAGCCGCCCTCAACATCGGGCAATTCCACTTTATCAAGCAGTGAAATATCACCCGTTTGGGCGTTTAACTCACAGAGCGCAAGCGCGCCTTCCCCGGCAAGGCCGATCACCAGAAGAGACGCACCTGAAACGTTAGGAGCGGTACTGTTGGTCGGGTGCAAAGTCTCGCTCCTAGTTTTGATCTGTCTGCGTCAGTCGCAGACGCGCACGGCGACGAAGCCGGGGCTGAAAATAAACACACTCGCCAACGGTCCCCGGTTCATAAGCACCTTCGTTGGTCGGCATGTCTGTCACGTTGCGATCACTGGGATATTTTTCGATCTCTTCTTCGACCAGCTCGACACCCAGGCCAGGTGCATCTGGCACCTTAAGGGCGCCGTTCTCTGACTTCAGGGCTGGTGAAACGACTTCGTAGCGCCCGGTCCAGTCGAACTCGACACGCTCAAGCATCAAGGCGTTTGGAATGGTTGCCAGCACATGCACTGCTGCAAATTCTGCGACCGGACCAAGGGAGCCTGAATGCGGTGCCATGGTGATAAAATGAGACTCTGCCATCGCCGCCATTTTACGCATTTGAGTAATACCACCTGCACGCCCGGTGTCGGGCTGAATGACATCAACAAGATCGCGTTCAATATAAGGACGAATACCCCAGATCGTGCTGACCCGCTCCCCCGCTGCCAGCGGGACAGAGACCGCATCGCGGACCCGCTGCAAGGCGTCGAGGTTTTCTGGTGCGACCGGATCTTCATAAAACAACAGATCAAGCTTTTCCAACTCACGCCCGACAAGGATCGCATCCGCCGCCGTCATCCAGGATGGCCCGTGGGCATCAACCATCAGATCAATGTCCGACCCAACCGTATCGCGGATCGACGCAACAAGGTCGATATCAACCCCACCGGTAAAACCGACTTTTATCGCGCTATAGCCGCGTGCGATCAATTCACGCGCACGTTCCGGGGTCTTTGCGTGGCCATAGACAGGAATTGTATCGCGAAACTTACCGCCAAGCAGGTTCCACACCGGTTGGCCCAGCACCTTGCCCTTGATGTCCCAAAGGGCCATCTCGATCCCGCTCAAAGTGCCGCCACCGACCGTGCCGGTCATGCCATGGCCCATCAATGCGATGTAGACACGGTGCCACAGACGATCAATGTCGCGCGGGTCTTCGCCAACCAAGATGTTGGCGACATCCTGGACCGCCCGTTCAATAATACGCGGCCAGCCGGAACATTCGCCGACACCATATATGCCTTCATCGGTTTCGATTTTCACAAACAACCAGTTGCGCGACCCGCGAAACGATCCTTCGCCAGCAGGCATTCCCGGACGCGCGCCCACCTGCATCAGATACGTTTTTATGTCTGTTATTTTCATTGGATATCCTCAGGTCGCTTCATGGTAACGAACACGTTGCTTCTGCCCACGTACGCGCGGGTCAGCAACCGGCACAGCCGAAAGCAGCGACTGCGTATATTCATGTTTTGGTGCCGTGCAGACTTCTTCGGTATCACCGGTTTCAACGATGCGCCCACGGTACATCACCGCAATACGATCACAGAAATAACGGATGACCGCGATATCATGACTGATCAGGATAAAGCTCAGATCAAGGCGTTCCTGAAGATCAAGAAGCAGGTCAAGAATCTGGGTCCGCAGGCTGACATCCAGCGCAGATGTTGCTTCGTCTGCGATGATGATCCGCGGGTTAGGTGCAATCGCACGCGCAATCGAAACACGCTGGCGCTGCCCACCGGAAAAGGCGTGCGGATAGCGCATGAACGCCGATGTCGGCAACCCGACAAGTTCAAGCAGTTCGTATACACGTTCGCGGATCTGCGCCCCCGATAGCTTACCTTCGACAATTAGCGGTTCGGAAATGATCTGCCCGATTGTCATGCGCGGATTCAGGGACGAGAAAGGGTCCTGAAACACGGTTCGAATATCCCGCCATGGCTGAGCAAGTTCGTTCTCGGTCATGGGAGCAAGATCAAGTTTTTGCCCAGCCTCGTTCGTGTAGAGAATGCGCCCCGACGTTACATCGTGCACGCGCTGCAAACAGCGACCAAACGTTGTCTTGCCCGAACCGCTTTCCCCCACGATGCCAAGGTTTTCGCCCTTGCGAAGTTCAAGGTGGGCGTCGTTGACGGCGACAAGACCGCTGACCTCTTTTCCAAACCAGCCTTTGCTTGCGCCAAAGACCTTATGGACCCCCTCGGAAACAAGGCAAGGTTTGCCAACTGGTCGATTTTCGCGCATCGACAACCGCCGTTCTGACGGGCGGTCAAGCTCGCGCACGGAATTCAGAAGCCGCTGGGTGTATGGATGCTGTGGGTTTTCAAATATCTCATAAACATCCCCGGTCTCCACCACTTTGCCATACCGCATCACGGCGATCTCATCAGCGATTTCTGCCACAACCCCCATATCGTGGGTAATGAACAGAACCGCCATGTCGCTTGCTTTCTGGATGGATCGGATCAAATCCAGAATTTCGGCCTGAATGGTCACATCCAACGCTGTCGTCGGCTCATCGGCAATCAAAACAGTGGGATTGCAGGCGAGTGCCATGGCAATCATCGCGCGTTGACGCATGCCGCCGGAAAATTCGAACGGGAATTGGTCAATCGCCTTTTCCGGCCGCGGAATTTCGACCTTGCGCAACAATTCAAGAGTTCGTTCGCGGGCTTCTTTTTTAGAAACACGCTCATGAAGCCGGATGGCCTCGCCAACCTGATCACCGATCCTGTGAACGGGCGAAAGCGAACTCATTGGTTCTTGGAAAATCATTGCAATGTCCCGGCCACGAAGGTTCCGGATCGCAGATGATTTCGGGTTAAGCTTCAAAAGATCAATGGTCTCTTCTTCGCCTACCCCGCGTGAGGTGCGATGACGGTGCAGCAAGACTTCACCGCTGGAAACACGCCCGGGCGGGTCGACGATCTGAAGGATGGAACGTGACATAACGCTTTTGCCCGATCCACTTTCCCCAACAACGCAAAGAGTCTTTCCGGCATGCAATTGAAGCGAGACATCATCCACTGCGCGAAAGGGTCCACGTTTGGTCACAAACTCGGTACAGAGATTTTTGATCTCCAGGACCGGTGTATTGGCTTTTGTATTCATGGCTGTCGTGCTCATTAATGATTGTCCTGCGCATAGGGATCAGCTGCATCACGCAAACCATCCCCCAAGAAGTTCAGAGCAAGAACCGCAACGCAAACGGCGGCCCCTGGCGCAAACAGCCACGGCGCCTGCGCCATGGTCCTCACATTCTGCGCTTCTTTAAGCAACACACCCCAGGAAATGGTCGGCGGCGTAAGACCCAACCCCAGGAAGGAAAGAGAGGTTTCCGCAATAATCATCACAGGAACAGCAAGGGTCACCGACGCAATGATATGACTAACCAGCGACGGCATAATGTGACGGAAAATCACCCTGCGGGGGCGGCAGCCATCCAATCGTGCGGCCGTCACGAAATCTTCTGTGCGCAGCGCTAAGAACCGCCCGCGCACCACACGTGCAAGCTCGGTCCATGCAACCAATGACAGGATAATTGTGATCGCGAAATAGCGGGTTATCGGAGACCAATCCTGGGGCAGAGCCGCACTTAACCCCAACCAGATCGGGATTGTTGGCAGCGAAATGACCAGTTCGACGACACGCTGAATCACCATATCGACCCGTCCGCCCCAATATCCCGATACCCCCCCCAGAACCAAACCTAGCAGCAGGCTGAGGCTGACACCGATCAAGCCGATGGACATGGAGACACGCGTTCCATAAATCGTGCGACTTAACATATCACGGCCCAGACGATCAGCCCCGATCAGGAAGAAGCGTTGGCTTGGGTCTTCAGTTGTCAGGAAATGGTGTTCCATCGGGATCAGGCCCCAAAGCTCATAGGGCTCCCCTTTGCCAAAGAATTCCAGATAGATCTTCTTATCAGGATCTTCGACATAGGTTGTTTGAAGCGTGAATGGGTCACGTTCGGATTTCAATCCGGTCACATAGGGCCCAAAGGACCAACTACCATCTTCCTCATAATCAACGAAATGAACCATCTGTGGTGGATGGTAGATATCTTTTGACGACGAAGAATTGGGGTCATATGGCGCAAGAAACTCGGCAAATGCACCAACAAAATAAAACAGCATGACAATGACAACACCGGTCATGGCCAGGCGATGCCGACGAAACGCAATCCAGATCAGACGCCACTGGGAGGCGAAGTCTTCTGGTGATTGCGACGAGGCACGCGGATCGATTTCAGCAGTCATTTGGCTCACCGGAAACGAATTCGAGGGTCAATCACCGCAAGCAGGATGTCAGATACCAGCATCCCGACGATTGAAAGACAGCAAAGAAGAAGAATGAAGGCACCCGCCAGATACATGTCCTGCGCCAGCAACGCCTGAAGCATAAGCGGACCGGCGGTCGGCAATGACAAGACAAAGGCCGTGATAACTGCCCCGGATATCAATTGGGGGAAGGCCCAGCCAATTGTCGAAACAAAGGGGTTGATCGCAATCCGGACCGGATACTTCAAAATCAGGCGCCACTCAGACAACCCTTTGGCACGGGCAGTGGTGACATAAGGGCGGTGCAATTCATCAAGTAGGTTTGCCCGCATGACGCGAACAAGGCTTGCCGTCGCACTCGTGCCCAGAATCACAACCGGAATCCAGAGATGCTTTAACAGATCGACAAACTTTGCATAAGACCACGGCGCGTCCTGATATTGCTGGGAGAACAGCCCCGATACATCGGCCCCGAAATAGACCACCGCGACATACATCAACACCAATGCAAACAGAAAGTTCGGCGTCGCCAACCCAATGAACCCGATGGTCGTAAAAATATAATCGCCGATTGAATATTTCCGAACTGCGGAATAAATCCCGATTGGAAGTGCAACCGCCCAGGTGAACATCAGTGTGGCGAGTGCCAGGGTGACCGATAGCGCCATGCGTTCCCAGATCAACTGCCCAACGGGTTGCTGCCACTCAAAGGAGATACCAAAATCCCCTTGGACAACACCTGCAATCCACTGGAAATACTGAAAGATGAAGGGTTGATCCAATCCGTACCGCTCGCGCAGGGAGTCAAGTCGGGCCTGGTCCACAACATCGCCAGACTGCGAAAGAGTCGCCGCAAAACTGGTGATATAGTCCCCAGGGGGTGCTGAGATCAGCGCAAAAGCAATGAGCGACACGGCAAACAGCAGCGGAACTGCCCATACCATGCGACGCAATATATAAGCGAAGAGCATCGGTTCTGTACCTTGGTGATGCGTTTGGAAAGGCGGTGCCGCGGAAATTAGTCGCGGCACCGCGAAGGGCGTTAGGGCGCAGGTTTAGTCAGCCCAGTACCAAGTCTGAAGCAACGTCGGAGACGGCGTTGGGAAAGACCAGGAACTTGGCATTGCTTCCGGCACATTCTTGAGGCCGTTCTTCACGATGCCATAGGTCGGAAGCGCCTTGGACAAACCAATCACTTCAAATTCGTCCGCAGCAATCTCAGCAATCTCGCGAACGATAGCCTGACGCTTTTCCGCATCTGCCGCACCGCGTGCTGCAACAAAAAGATCCAGTCGCTTTTTGATACTTGTAGGCGGCTCTTCGCCCTTTTCACCATTACTTTCGTACCAGCGGACCCACGGAATTCCGTAGCGGCTATCGTGGCTAACAGGCACAATCTGATGCGGCAATTGCCCCGGAACCCAGCTTTGACGGCCATTCCAGACAGCAGCGTCGTGATCGTTGCTCTCAGACGTGCGCTGATAGAAGAATGAACGCTCCATCGAGTTGATATCCATATCAACACCAATCTCGGCCCATTGCCGCTCGATCAATTGCAGCGCATCTACCCAGGTCGGATCGAACGTTGGAATTACATCAACTTTGAATTTGAGAGGCTCACCATTTGGCATCAGACGAATGCCGTCAGGACCGCGCTTATCCAGACCGATCCCGTCAAGCAGCTCATTTGCTTTTTCCGGATCAAACTCCAGATACTGCTTGGAAAGCTTCTCATAGTAATAGGGGTGGTCTTCGAACGGACCGTGTTGCCACGGTTCCCCATCACCTAGCATAACCGTATCAATGATCTCGCTACGATCCATACCCAGTGACAATGCAACACGGAAATCCTTCTCATTGAAAACACTTCTCAGATCGGGATTTTTGCTTGTGAGATTGAAATCGATCACCATGTTCGAGCCACCTGGAGCGCTAGCCTTGAAGAACCGGTAGTCGCCTTTCTCACGGTTTTCCGCCAGAAGTGGGCGGTTAACCGGGGTATCAACATGGCGCAGTCCATAATCAATTCTGCCACCGATGATCGACAAAAGCAGGCTTTCGGTATCCGCCCCAATTGGCATTACGAGCCGATCAATATAGGGCAGTTGGTTGCCCGCAGTATCAATCTGCCAGAAATACGGATTCCGCTCCATCACAACACGGGTCGCCCCACCTACATAAGGCTCAGTGACAACCCACGGATCGAGCGTTGGACGCTCCGGGTTGCCCCAACGTGTCGGGACTTCAAGATCACCGCACTTTTGCATGAACAGGTTCTGCCAATCCGATGCATTATTTTCAGCAATCAGTGCATCCAGATTGTCGTTATAAGCAGGCACGAACTGCTTGCAGTAATGTTTGGCATACAGCACCGGGTTCTGACCAAGCGGCGCTGCCAACTCAGCGAGAAAGTCACCATACGGTTCTGCAAAGGTGAGCCTTACTGTGTAGTCGTCGATTTTTTCGACCTTCATCGGCTCACCGCCCGCAGTATAACGCGCAGGCGTCGGCGCAAAATCTTCATTCAAAAGAAGGTCGCTGACATTAAACATGACATCGTCGGCGGTAAACGGTGCCCCGTCCGACCATTTCATGCCTTTGCGGAGGTGGAACGTGAAGACCTCACCTGCGTCATCAACGTCAAAGCTTTTGGCGACATTGGGAACAACTTTTGTGTATTGAGGGTCCCAACGCACAAGGCCCTGTGGACCAACGACACGCAAAATGCCGTTATGGTCAGAACTGCCACGAAGGCCAGTTCGAATTTCGCCACCATATTTACCGATTGCGTCAAGTGGCTCGACAACCTCAGGCTCTTCACCAACACGCTCGCTTACTGGTGGCAGATTTCCGGCTTCGACCATTTCCATAAGCGCGGGAGCCTGCGCTGTTGCCTCTTGTGCCATCGCTGACACCGTAAGAAAGGGCAAAACAGCAGCCCCGAACATAAACCGGGCAACAACAGGCCTGGCCCGCGTCAACACCAGCGACTTAAAATCTTGGATCATTTTCATCCTCCCTAATTTCCGCGCGCCCGAGTTCTTTGCATCACTTTTTCGGATTTCTTCAGCGCACTTTCAAAAAGCCTATTACAGGAATTTACACTTATCAACAAAAATAGTACATTATTTTGATGACATAATGTAAAACTCAATATACCTATAAATCATCAGACAAAATGGAAACCCATATAACTATCTGATAAGTTTATAATAAATAGGTTATTTCTGAATTTGAAAGGAACATAAGCCTTATAATTTTCGCACATTATTAGTGGCTTTGTGCATTCCAATTGCGATGAAAACGCGCGAATACTGAACAAGGAAATGATGCCGTTTTCCATGCGAAATCAACGCCATAAACAGAACAACGCCATAAAAAATCGGAATATCAGGACCTGAAATGCTTTCCCCAATTCACGACCCGCAACAACGCATGCCCGGAGGCGGATGACGGATGGATAATCCCAGAAAACGCAACGAAAACGCTACTTCGGACATGACACGCCCTCCGATTGCTAAAAGCACTAAATCCATCGCAATGACAGGGGGCGCTGGCAGAGTTGGAAAGGCATTGCGCAAAGCGCTTAGCAGAAAAGTTGGCCCCATAAAAATCCTCGATATTGCCGACCCCAGCCCGCTCGCAGAAAACGAGACGTGGGCACAGGTCGATATTTCCAATCACACGGAGCTCAGCGAAAACCTGACCGATGTCGACGCCATCATCCATCTTGCAGGCCACCCCAATGAACGCGGGATCGACGACATTCTGCGCGTTAACGTGCTGGGCACCCATAATGTGCTTGAGGCTGCACGCCAAAACGGCATTAACCGCGTTGTTTTTGGCTCATCAAACCATGCCATCGGCTTTTACCCGCGCAAAACCAAGATCACCGAAACCGATCCGATGCGCCCCGATAGCCTGTATGGACTCAGTAAATGTTGGGGCGAACTCGAAGCAGGGCTTTATTTCGACAAGTTCGGCATTCGCTCATTGAACATTCGTATCGGCAATGCCGGAGAACGCCCGACAGACGCCCGTTCTGCGAAAATCTGGGTCAGCGCCAGAGATCTGGCACAGCTTGTACTGATTGGCCTGGAACATCCCGACATCACTTGCACGACGGTTTTCGGTGTTTCGGAGGTTGCCGGAAGCTGGTGGGACAACAGCACCGCATCCAAGCTTGGCTACACACCGATCGACAGTGCAAATGCCGTTGCAGGTCCTGAAACCCAAAACGAACTCCCATCGCCGCTGCCAACCATTTCCGAGCATTTTCAAGGCGGACGGTTTTGCGTCATTGATCATGACGGGACATTAAGATGGCGCCCGTCATGACATCGTGCAAAGGTGCGTCAGATTGCCACTTCTCAGACCCGGTATCTGCGCGCCACACCATCCGCAACCAAACCTTCGAGGCAATGTTTCAGCCCTTGGCAGGCGGGCGCATGCTTTCTTTGCGCCATGCCGATCACGGCGATCTGATTGTTCCGCTGCGCGACGCATCCTTTCCACCTGCCCAATGGCCAAAAGCCGGTGCTTTCCCGCTTTTTCCATTTCACAATCGTGTGCGCAACGCAGCATTCCGGCTTAATGGACGAAAAATCCAGCTCAGCGCCAATGCGGCGAATGGCCTCGATACAATGCATGGCCCCGCCCATCAGCGCCCATGGCACGTCACCGACAAGGGGACAAGCTTCATTGCAATGGAGCTTGTCTTTGCGCCCGACCATGACTGGCCATACCATTTTACAGCCACACAACGCTTCGAGCTTCATGAAGACCAATTGATCGTCGCCTTGGAACTTACCAATTCTGGCAACGTAAACATGCCCGGCGGCCTTGGCTGGCATCCATATTTTCAACCCGCATATGATGGGCAAGTCTTCACCGATGCCAAAACTCAATGGCAGGAAAACCACGAGACCAACCAGCCCGAAGCGTTTGAGCCGCCACACTGCATCGAAAGCTGCGCACTACAGTTCGGCATAACCGAACATTTCGCCAACTGGTCCAAAGCAACAGCACAGATTGGTGTCGGAACCACAATCATGTTATCTGCAACTAGCGGCTTGTCACATTTAACTTTGCTGCGCCAAAAAGACTACCTGTGCATCGAACCCACGTCCCACGTTGCTGGCGCATTTGCGACCCTGCCCGAACCAACGGCTGAAACCGGGCTTTGCATTCTGAGCCCCGGGCAGACGATCACGGGTACTGTCACATTGCAAGTCAACCGGTCAGACACTTCAAACAAACCATAGATCGTCTATGAGATAGAGCGCCTATAAGGCCTCTCGCCACCGCGGGTCTTTGCGGTCAAAGAATGCGACAATACCATCACGGGTTTCGTCGGTCTCCCATCGATCAGCCAACGCCCCCGCAGTTAATTCAACGGTTTCACCTAGCGGCGTCTCGCTTAACTGTCGGCAAAGTTGCTTTGCGGCGGCAACCGCCCCCGGTGCGCAGCCAAGCAGGGATGATATTTCCTGTTCGACTTTTCCGTCGATATCTTGATCCCTGCACACGACCGCCGCCAAACCCGATCGCAATGCGAATTCGGCACCAAACGGCTTGGCATTGAAAAACACCTGTCGTGCGAAGGCTTCTCCCAGACGCCGGACAACAAACGGGCCAATGGTTGCGGGTATCAGGCCCAAGCGCGTTTCAGTCAGTGCAAGTTTGATGTTTTCCGTCATGACCACGATGTCGCAAACCGATATCAAACCAAGACCACCGCCATATGCGGCACCCTGAACCCGCCCGATTACCGGTTTTGGCAAGCTGTTCCAAGCGTGCAGCATTTCAGACAGTGCGTTCGCGCCTGTCATTTTGCCATCGCGGTCGAGTTCGGCTTGATCGCGCATCCAGCCAAGATCACCACCAGCACAGAATGTTTTGCCATCCGCGCCCAGCACCACAACACGAACATCTCCGTTCGCGGCAAGAGATTTTGCCACATCGCTTAATTCATCAATCATGCGCGCATTCATCGCGTTATGTTTTTCCGCGCGCGCCAGCGAAACGGTTGCCACACCGCGCGGATCAATATCGAGCCGGGTCATTTCGTAATTCATTGGGCAGCCTCCTGATCGTTCATGTGCCCTGTGACAAGCGCTCGGATTTGCTGTTCCGCTACGCTAAGCTGGCGCAAATCAATCCCGGTCTGCCAGCCCCTTTTTTCAAGCGCATCGACGAGTTCGCCCGTCGCAACATTCCCCTTCGCACCAGGCGCATAAGGGCAACCGCCTAATCCCCCGACAGCACTGTCAAAGGTGCGTATGCCCATTTCAAGACTGGCGAAGACGTTGTCGATTGCCTGATTGTCCGTGTCATGAAAATGGCCTGCCAGCTTACTGGCGGGGATAGATTTCAGCACCTCTTCGAGCATTTTCTGAATGGACGAGGGTGTGCCTGCACCAATTGTATCGCCCAAAGACACCTCATAGCAGCCAAGATCAATTAATTGCTGCGTGACGTCTTTGACGCTTTCCGGCTGAACAGCACCCTCATAAGGACATTCAACAACGCATGACACATAGCCACGAACGACAATGTTTGAGGCCGTCGCAGACTGCAAAAGCGGCTTGAACCGTTCGATACTTTCAGCAATCGAACAATTAATGTTCTTCTGGCTGAAGCCTTCTGATGCGGCAGCAAACACAGCAACTTCCGTGACACCAGCCGCAACTGCTCGCTCGAACCCCTTGATATTGGGGGTCAATGCAGCATAGGTCACAGCAGGATCCCGCGTGATACCTGCCATGACCTCGGCGGCGTCGGCAAGCTGCGGCACCCATTTTGGGGAGACGAAGCTTGTTGCTTCAATTTTCGTGAAACCCGCACCGGACAAAGCATCAATCAGGGCGATTTTCGCATCAGTCGGAATGATGCTTTTTTCATTTTGCAGCCCGTCGCGCGGTCCTACTTCATAAATCAGAACGTCGCTCATGCCGCGTCCTCTTTGATCGCGTCCTCGTGGAATGTCACTAGGGCAACACCACCTTCAACGGTCTCGCCAACGTGACAATTCACCGTCTCAACCACGCCATCAATTGGGGCGATAATGGCCGTTTCCATTTTCATCGCTTCCATGACGCCCAGTCGTTGACCGGCTTTAACCGCGGCGCCTGCTTCGACATCCAATGCGATCACGACCCCCGTCATTGGGGCGGTAACGAGCTTGCCCTGATCACTGTTAATGCCGCTATCGGCCAACGGATCGGGGCAAATGAAATCGACGACACGGCCTCGGAACCTGATCGACACCAACGTTTGACCTAACAGATCAGCACAAACCGCATCGGCGCTGACGGCCTCGCTATATTGACCTGTCCGTGCCTGCAACGTTGTGCCCACCGTTTGAACGTCAAACAGCATCACTTCTTTTGAATCGCCAAGTACCCGGACCTTGCCACCGTCCTCGAACACAATTGAGCGCTCCAAGACCTCATCCTCATGCAGCAGTCTGATCGTGCGGCGTGCTCCACCCCAAAGCGACCAGCCCACGCGCTCGGCACCGAAATCAATTTGCAATGCCGCAAAACACGCAAACGCCACAGCAAGCTCATCAACGGGGACAACGGCAACCAGTTTCTCGATGTCTCTGTCAATCAGTCCAGTATCGAACGCACCGGACTCAAACCCTTCGTGGCGAGCCAAAGCATCAAGGAAAGCTGCATTGGTAACGGTACCGGCAACGTGCGTTCGCTTCAGGGACTTTGACAGTTTCTCAAGCGCTTCTTCGCGCGTTGTGCCATGTACGATGACCTTGGCAATCATCGGGTCATACCATGGCGAAATCTCATCCCCAGAACGCACACCGGTATCGTTGCGGGCATTGGGATCAAATTGCAGGTGATGCAGCTTGCCGGTACTTGGCAAAAAGCTGTTCGACGGATCTTCGGCATAAAGACGCGCTTCAAACGCATGTCCAGACATCCGGATTTGGTCTTGTGTAGCCGGAATTTCTTGTCCCGCCGCAACACGGATCTGCCAGTCGACCAGATCCAGACCCGTAATCGCCTCAGTGACCGGGTGCTCGACCTGCAGGCGGGTGTTCATTTCCATAAACCAGAAACCGTCTGTACGCAGACCATCGGAACCGTCAGCAATAAATTCAACGGTCCCAGCCCCCTGATAACCGATTGCTTTTGCGGCGGCGACCGCAGCCGAAGTTACAGCAGACCGGACCTCCTGGCTCATACCGGGGGCCGGCGCTTCTTCTATGACCTTTTGATGGCGACGCTGCAAGGAACAGTCACGCTCGAACAAATGTACAACATTGCCCATACCATCCCCAAATACCTGCACCTCAATGTGGCGCGGCGAGGTGATATATTTTTCAATCAGAACATGGCCGTCCCCAAAGGAGGACTCACCTTCGCGGATGGCTGATTGCAAGGCCTCGGCAAAGTCTGCGGGCGCTTCGACCTTGCGCATACCTTTGCCACCACCGCCTGCGCGGGCCTTGATCAGGACGGGATAACCGATTTCATCTGCTTTTCGGGCCAAGAATGCCGCGTCCTGGTTCTCCCCCTGATATCCAGGCACCACAGGAACACCAGCCTCAACCATCAGGTTCTTTGCGGCATCCTTTAATCCCATGGCACGAATTGCATCGGCCGAAGGCCCAATAAAGATCAAACCAGCTGCTTGGACGGCCTCAACAAAGTTCGGGTTTTCCGACAGGAAACCATATCCCGGATGGATGGCCTCGGCCCCGGTATCGAGGGCAGCCTGAATGATACGATCAGCTTTCAGGTAGCTTTCCACCACCGGCGCAGGCCCGATACGAACGGCCTCATCCGAGAGGTTGACATGCATGGCATTTGCATCTGCTTCGGAATAGACCGCCACGGTCGCAATGCCCAGTTTGTGGGCGGTTTCAATCACCCTGCAGGCAATTTCACCACGGTTCGCGATCAGAATTTTTGAAAAAAGCGGTTTCATAATTACATCCTAAACAGGCCAAACTTCGTCTCTTCAACCGGCGCATTCAATGCAGCCCTGAGACTAAGTGACACGACATCACGGGTTTTTCTGGGATCAATGACACCGTCATCCCAAAGACGCGCAGAGGCATAAAGCGGGTGAGACTGGCGTTCAAACATCTCGACCGTCGGACGCTTGAATTCTGCTTCTTCCTCTTCGGACCAGGATCCACCGCGCGCCTCGATGCCAGCACGTTTCACATCGGCAAGCACGCCAGCCGCCTGAGCGCCCCCCATCACCGCAATACGCGCATTGGGCCACATCCAGACAAAGCGTGGCCCAAAGGCACGACCACACATCCCGTAGTTTCCCGCACCATAAGATCCACCGATCACAACGGTGACTTTCGGAACGTTTGCAGTCGAAACAGCTGTAACCAGTTTCGCACCATCTTTGGCGATCCCGCCGGCTTCGTATTTAGAACCAACCATGAAGCCGGTGATATTTTGCAAGAACAGGATCGGTGTTTTGCGCTGACAGCAAAGTTCGATGAAATGTGCACCCTTCTGGGAGCTTTCAGAGAAAAGAACCCCATTGTTGGCGATGATCCCGACTGGAAGCCCGTCAATATGGGCAAACCCGGTCACAAGCGACGTACCAAAGCGCGGCTTGAATTCGGAAAAATCAGAACCGTCAACCAAACGAGCAATGATTTCACGCACGTCATAAGGGGTTTTGGTGTCCTGAGGAACAATGCCCATAACCTCGGCAGCATCATATTTTGGCGTCCGTGGTTCGGCAATATCAACGTCGGGCCGATGTTGCGGACCAAGGTGACTGACAATTTCTCGCGCCAAGGCAAGTGCATGTTCGTCGTTATCGGCCAGATAATCGGCGACCCCCGACAATCGGGTATGCGTATCACCACCACCAAGCGTTTCTGCATCAACCACCTCACCGGTCGCGACCTTTACCAATGGCGGCCCGGCAAGAAAGATGGTGCCTTGTTCGCGAACAATAATGGTCTGATCACTCATTGAAGGCACGTACGCCCCGCCCGCAGTACATGACCCCATGACCACCGATATTTGCGCAATTCCTTTGGCGCTCATACACGCCTGATTATAGAAAATCCGCCCGAAATGGTTTTCATCAGGGAAAACTTCGTCCTGGTTCAGCAGGTTCGCCCCACCAGAATCCACCAGATAAATGCAGGGAAGGTGGTTCTCCTCGGCGATATTTTGCGCACGCAGATGTTTTTTGACCGTCATCGGGAAATACGTCCCGCCTTTAACCGTGGCATCGTTACACAGGATCATGCATTGCCGACCTTCAACATTGCCTATTCCTGCAATAACGCCTGCAGACGGGATTTCATCGTTATACATTCCGTGGGCGGCAAAAAGGCCGACTTCCAAAAACGGAGAACCCGGATCGATCAGGTTCGCAATTCGGTCACGCGGCAGCAGTTTTCCACGTTTTACATGACGATCGCGGGCTGCATCCGAGCCCCCCTTCATAATGCGGGCGGCTTCCGACGCAACCTCATCATACTGTTGCATCAAGGCATCCCGGTTATCGGAAAAACCGGGGGTGCTTTCAGAAAGCGTACTTTGGATAATCGTCATCTGGTTACTCCATGCATTCCGGCAAGCCGCCCCCGTTCAGATGCGATTTTGATCGCATCCGCTAAGAGGAAGGAGCGCTGGCCGCTTTGTTTCTTGGGCCTTCTCAGCGCCCCATAAGGCCAGGCAGATACAGCGTGATGTCCGGGATCATGATCAACACAATCAGAACCACGATCTCCATGATCAGGAAGGGGATCAACCCCCTGAAGATAGATCCGAGCGGAACACCAGTTTGAGCCCCCGCAACATAGGCATTCAGCCCAAGTGGCGGTGTAAGAAGCCCGATCTCAACAGTTTTGGTAACGATGATGCCGAACCAGACAGCGTCATATCCAAGCGCCATCGCAGTCGGAAAGGCCAGCGGCATCGCAAGCGATAAAATCGCGAGCTGATCCATGAACATGCCCATTACAAGCAGGATCAGCACCATCATCGCCAAGATGACTTCGCGTGGCATCTCGGTATTGCTGACAAATTCCAAGAGATTTTGCGTCACACGGGTAAAGGCAAGATAATTCGAAAAGATCGCAGAACAGGCAATGATGGCAACAATCATCACGGTTGCACGGATTGCACCGCTCAGAGATTTTCCGACCCCTGGCATGCTGATGGTACCCTGTGCCAACACAACAATCAGCGATCCCATTACACCAAGTGCTGCCGCCTCGGAAGGTGAGGCAATGCCACCATATATTGCCCCGATCACCGCGATGATCAAAAGCGCAATCGGGAAGACATTGACACTGGATTTAACCGCCTTGCCGAACTTGAACGGATCGCCCTTTGGCGCATGATCCGTGCGATGGGCAATAATCTTGATAACTGTACACAACCCGGCCGCAGTCAACAGGCCTGGCACGATCCCGGCGATAAACAGTTTACCGATAGAAGTTTCAGTAAGGACCCCGTAAACAACCAGAACAATGCTTGGCGGCACAACGACCGCCAGCGTTCCGCCAACAGAAACCACCGCCGCCGCAAGACTGTCATGGTACTTGTGGCGTTTCATCTCGGGGAATGCCGAAGCCGCCATCGCAGCGGTCGACGCAGTTGAACTTCCGACAAGGGCCGCAAGCAGAACAGAGGCAGCCACCGTCGCCATTGCCAATCCGCCTTTGAAATGCCCCACCCAATTCTGACAGGCAATGATGGCTCGGCGCGTCACATCACCAGCAGTCAGCAACTCGGCCATCAGAATAAACAAAGGTATCGACACAAGAATAAAAGAGGCCGATGTATCAAAAAAGGCGCGTTCAAGAACAGCCAAAGCTGGCTTGTAACCAAGTTGAAGCACCAAACCGACAAAGCCCGAAATCCCCATGGCGAATGCAATTGGCATCCGAAAAACCATCAGAACTGCAAGCAGGACCAAAATAAGCAAAAAAGTAAGCATGAATAAAACGCACGCTCCGTGAAGGGGGTGGCTCCCACAACGCTATGCGGGAAGCCACCCTTCAATGACAGGCTGAGAAGTCCTGGAATTAGTTGCCCGAGACCTTTTCCTGGTAAGCCTCAAGAACCATTTCGGCCTTGTCGTTATCGATCCGTTCAACCCAATCAGCGCTGACCGCTTTCATTGCGTTACGCAATTCATCCAGCTCACTTTCGGTGAACTCATAGACATTCAGCCCTTGGGCCTCCCATTCCAAAGTCAGCTGTTTGACAGAGTCATCCTGAACCTTGGCAAGGTGCGTTGCGGCTTTGCCACCTTCCTCGATCATGGCTATCTGCGCGTCGGATGACAGGTCTTCGAACTTGTCTTTGCCCATCACCATGACGAAGCTGTACCCACCGAAAGAACCGTTGGTGGAGATATGGCTGACAACCTCTTGCAAGTTGTATCCCGGCACGGAAGCCAGCGGGAACAGGATGCCATCAAGACGACCACGCTCAACAGCGGTGTACACTTCTGGACCCGGGATCGAGATCCCGACGGCACCCAATGCACGTGCCGTCATGGCCTGGGTCGAGCCTGATGTGCGCAGATCAAGTGCTTTCCAGTCTTTCACGCCACCAAGGTGCTCTTTGGCAAGCACCTGATAGGGCGGCAAAACGAAACCAAAGATCGGCATGACACCTGCTTCAAGGAACTCATCGCGCAGAGGGCCTTCCTTAAGCATGCTTTGCAGAGCTTCCGTTCCCTGAACCGCAGTACCATAAAAACCAGGCAAGCCGACCACAGAGTTCAGCGGCAGCACCTCGCTGTGATACAGCGCGCCAAGCAGCGATACGTCAAGAATGCCGTTATTTACCGCATCAAGCTGGGCTGCTGATTTTGCAGCTTGCTGTGCCGGGAAGTGCTCAAAGGAGATTTCGCCACCAGTCGCCTGCTCAACGGCAAACATCCAGCGTGTCGTACCTTCAATCGAGATAATATGACTGGTGGACTGGAAATCCCCCAGCCGCAATGTCTCCGCAGAAGCCGGCCTTGCATCCGTACCGAATGCAAAAACACCAGCCATGATCGCCAATATCTTTCCGGTATTCTTCATTGTGTAATCCTCCCAGACATTATCTTTGTTTCAAGATGCTTCGGCCGTTGATTTTTGACACGTGTCATAAAGCAATCTTAACGAGAGCAAACCGCACCCCAGCGGAATTGCGGCATAGGCCCAGCCAAGGGGCCAATCAATCACCCCGTACTCGACTTCACCACGCATGAACGCCCGCAAGGCAAACGACCCTGACATGTACGTCACTGCTGCAAAGAACAGTGCCGGCATGAGCGTGCGCAATTTGTTGACGAGAGTTCCCATACCCCCCTTCAACTCAAACGTCATAAAATCGAGTGCAAGATGACCACCGCCGCGATAGACCCGCGACAGCGAAAGCGCTGCCAGCGCCGGCATCAGATACAATTCCGTCATTTCGAATTGAATCTGAACCGGGATACCTGCAACCATTCGCATAACGATATCTGCATTAATCAGCACCGCGACGATGACAAGGGCGAGGCACCCTCCCCAATGGAGGATGTCCTCAATCCGATGCAGTATCTTTCCAAAAACGCTCAACCCAGCCTCCTTGAGGTTGAAGCATGAAAAGGATTAGCGCTTGGGCAACTCGACGATCGCCGAACCAATGGCCGACAGTTCACCGTCTTGCTGTTCCGCACGCTGGCGAATTTCCACGAAGTGACGCCCACCTTCCTCATATTTGCGGACGACTTCACTATTGATCAGGATGATGTCGCCTTCTGGATTGTGCCGGCGGACCTGACATTTAGCCTGAGAGAGGAAACCGTCATCGCCCATCCAGTTCGTGACCTGGTGCTGGAGCCATGAGGTTCGTTCAGGACCATAATCGTAAGCACCCGGCGCGCCAACTTCTAGGGCAAACTCTTCCTCCCAATGCACGCGCTCCGGGCAATCCGGGATACCAAAGCGGTTTTTGATACCGGCATTCGGGTGTTTCTGCTGAAGCTGCCACGCCAATTTATTGGCACGGATGTAAAGCCCACCCCAACCCTGCGCATAGGCAACAAAGCCGGTAACCGTCATCGGGCCCTTGACCATGGTCGGCAATGCTTCGCCTTCGGCGACGTCATCCCAATAACGGGTTTCGGACCCACGGATGGTTTCTTGCTCGTAATACTTGGTGAACTCTGCGAGCTCTTCATCGGTGTAAACACGTTTCGGACGCGAACGCGCTTCAGTGTATTTCGTGCCGTTCTCGCGGGCCTGATCACGGTCAGTACGGAAACACCAACTGTCTGCTTCTGCCAGCATGTCACCGGTTTTCGCATCGTAGAAATCAACATGATAAATCTGCTGAATGGCGCGACCGGCAAAACGTGTGTTGTGCTCAACCAGATCCTTCAGATGGGCGACGGTGCGGACCTCGGTATTGCGCATGATCGGCTTGTACCAAGCCCAATCAGCACCGGACCACATCGCATGGACGCCCGGAAGACCGCCAACATAACCGGAAATAATACGGCTGGTAGCAAACAGAAAGCTCGGCAGGGCGATCACATCACCATATTTGGTGGTCTTTGCGTATTCCGGATCACACCAGAGCGGATTGTCATCACCGATACCATGGGCGTAGTGACGAATATTGTCGCGGGTTGCTTCGTAGCACCATGGCTCGACTGTTTTCTCGATTTTGACACCGATACGCTTGCTCAGGTCATCAAGACCTTCTTGCGTAATTTTCGGAAAACGTCTTTGCGAAATCTCGTTCATGTCTCATTTCCTCACTGAAAATAACCTTGGATCACCACACGCCATCAGGCGGCAGTGCCCTGTTTTGCTTCCTGATCTCGAAGGGTTTTGCGGTTCACCTTGCCTGCCGGGGTTTTCGGCAGGTCGGTGACATAATCCACATGACGGGGATATTCGTGACGGCTCAGATTGGTACGGACCAGATCCTGAATTTCCTCTGTCAGGCCATCCTCGAAGCTGTCTTTCAGAACGATAAAGGCCTTCACCACCTGGCCACGTACTTTGTCGGGCACGCCAATGGCGGCTGCCTCGGCAACCTTCGGGTGTTTGAGGATCGCATCCTCGATCTCAACCGCACTCATGGTCCAGCCCGCCGAAATGATCACGTCATCGGCACGCCCGGCATGATAAAAGTATCCATCGGCATCGATCCGGGCGAGATCCTTGGTCGGGAACCATTCGCCCTGCTTGCGCACCATCAGTTCGCCAGTGACATTTGGCTTTGCCGGGTTGCCCTCGGCATCCTGAACTTCAACTTCAACGCCCGGGACAGCCTTGCCCATGGATCCTTCGCGCACATCAAAGTCGGGCGCGCCCGGATAGTTTGCCAGGATCACACCGATTTCGGTGGTGCCATACATCGAGCAAACCTTCGTACCGAAGAGATTTTCAATGTAACGCGCGCTTTCGCTATCAATCGGTTCTCCGGTGAAGGAAAGCTTCTCAATCGCGTAGGTGAAGTTTTCTGCCTGCCCGGTGTTACGCATCATGCGGTAATGGGTGGCAGCTGCGGACATGTTGGTAATCTTATAGTCCTGGATGGCCTTGAGCAGGCGCACGGCATCGAACTTGCCGCTGAATGTTCCGGTAGAAACACCAAGTGCAAGCGGTGCGAGCGTCCCGTGCCAAAGACCATGCCCCCAGGCTGGCGACGACGGGCAGAAGAAGCGGTCACCGGGACGAATGCCCGTTGCGTACAATGCCGCAACCATCAATGTCACCAATGACCGGTGGGTATGTTTTACAGCCGCGGGCAGCAACCGGGTTGTGCCCGATGTGTATTGCAAAACGGCAAGATCATCACCGGCCGTGTCGCAGTCAAAATGATCTGGAAAATCGGCAAGTGATTTGATGAATGCATCGTCGGCAACAACGACATCAAGATTGCCGGCTTCATCCGCGTCATTCTTCTTTTCAGCATTGGTAAAAATGAGGCGCGGCTTGCAATCATCTGCGCGCAAACGAATGCCTTCCGGGCCAAACAGGGTAAACATCGGCACAGCAACCGCGCCCATTTTGATGGCCCCGAACAATGCCACATAGAATGCCAAAGACGGCTCAAGCATGACCGCAATGCGGTCTCCCTTGCCAATCCCTTTCGCCTGCAGGAGATGGGCGAACTGCGAAGAAAGCTTTGCCAGTTCGTCAAAACGGATCAGTTCATCACGCCCATCCGAATGGGCAACGCGCACAGCTACACCGCCTGTGCCTACATGCCGATCAACACATTCATGGGCGATATTGAAAGTCTGGCGGCTTCCATCAAACAGCGCCCAAAGCGCATCGCGTGAAAAGTGCTTCTGGGCATCCGCGTAGGATTGAAAATCCGTCAAACGGGTCATGTCCGGTCTCCTCCCGAATTTTGCTTTCGGGTTCGTCATCGACGTCCCGAACTGTTCGTTGACAACGATAGGGAGATCAGAACATTATTGTCAATACGCTTTACTTATTGTATATAGACAACAAATTTACCGTTGTCAGAGGATGAGATGACCGAAAAGCCAGAAACCCCGAATAACAAAAGACAGGTCCCTGCCGTCACGCGTGCCTTGGCAATCCTCAGGTTTTTGGCAAAATCGTCAGAACCGATGGGTGTAAATCCTATTGCCCGTGAACTGGACCTTGTCCCGAGTACATGCATGCATATTCTGCGGGTTCTTCAGGATGAGGGACTCGTTGAGTTTGAGCCAAAAATCAAACGCTATTCAATTGGTATCGGCATCTTGCCGCTGGCCCGGTCAGCGCTTCAGAAAAACACCTTTTCAGCCCTTGTACAGCCGCATCTATCAGCGCTTTCAACGCAATTTGGCGTCACGGGCATTGCCACCCAGATTGCAGAACCCGGCCAAATGGTGGTGGTTGCACTCTCGCAATCAAACCTGCCATTCCGCCTACAGGTCGATTTGGGCAGTCGCTTCCCATTGCTGATTTCCGCGACGGGTCGTTGTGTCGCGGCATTCAATGAGATGGACGAAGACACCATGCGTTCCAGGTTCAAGAAACTGGCTTGGGATCATCCGCCCAGCTTTGAAGAGTGGCGGGCTGAAATCGATCAGGTCCGAAAGCAGGGATATGCCGTTGACCGCGGCGCGTACATCTCCGGTGTAACCGTCGTCGCCGTTCCGATCCTGGATCAGAATGATCAAATGGTCCGCTCACTGGTGGCAATCGGCATCAGTGAAAGATTACAGAACAAGGAAGTTCCGAAACTGGCCGAGGCATTGCAAACCATTCGGGACAGAATCAACGAAATGCAAGCAATGCCAGGGAGTTAAAAAACGTGTCAGAGAAAGCAACGACCACCGAAGACTGGCGGGGACTCTCTATTCCCGGCTTTATCAGTATGATTGGACCTGTTCGATCTCGTCGAGTGGATGGCCGCAAGACCTATAGCCTGCAGACAACAGCCAACCACGAGAATGCCATCGGTGTCATTCATGGCGGTGTCATTACCAGCTTGCTTGACCAGGTGATGGCGATGGAAGCTTGGCAAGCTGCAGACCGATCCCCAACGGTGACAATCCAGATGGACACACGGTTCCTTGCCTCAGCGACATCTGGCGATCTTCTGGAAGCCAATGTCACCATTCGTCATGCCACCCGATCAATGATGTTTGTCGATGCTGAAATCACGGCCGATAACTCGCTGATTGCAACGGCCACCTCTGTCATGAAGATCATCAAGAAAGCGCGCTAACCTATGACAACCGCAAACTCCACAACCGGCCCGCTTTCGGGTATCAAGGTCCTTGATTTCTCCCGCATCCTTTCCGGCCCCTATGCCAGCATGGTTCTGGCGGATCTTGGCGCCGAAGTTATCAAGGTCGAGCCGATTGAGAAAGGCGATGAAACGCGAAACTTCCCGCCATTTCAGGGACCGCTAAGCCATTACTACATTGCACTGAACCGCAGCAAAAAGAGCATCAGCCTTGATCTTAAATCCGAAGAGGGATGCGAAATTGCGCGCAAGCTTGCTGCCCAAAGTGATATTGTTCTTGAAAACTTCCGCCCCGGCGTCATGGATCGGCTTGGTTTGGGTTACGAGACACTCAAGGCCGACAATCCCGGATTGATTTATTGCTCGATCACGGGTTTTGGCAAAAACAGCCCGCATGGCAACAAGCCAGCGTTCGATATTGTAGCCCAGGCCCTTTCAGGGGTGATGAGCGTCAACCGTGAACCAGATCAGGCCCCGAACAAGCTGGGTCTTCCCTTGGGCGACATGGCAGGCAGTATCTTCTCGCTGTTTGGCGTTCTCGCCGTTTTGCATGAACGCAATCAAACCGGGCACGGTCGCCATGTTGAAATCGCCATGCTCGATAGCCTGATCGCACTTCAGGGCTACCTGTCACAGATCTATTTTGTTAGCGGCAAAAGCCCGGAACCGGTTGGCACCCGCCACCCAAGCATCGTGCCCTACGGTTCATTCCCAACCTCGGACGGGTATGTGATCGTTGCCTGCCTGACCGAACGATTCTGGCACAATTTTGCACGCTGCCTTGATATGGAAGACCTGATCGAGGACCCGCGCTTTGCGCAATATGAACAGCGTTTGGCAAATCGGGATGAGCTCGAACCAATGATTTTCAACCGCATGCAACAGGACTCAACCGAATACTGGCTTGACCGGCTCAGCACATTCGATGTCCCCAACGCCCCGATCCTGAGCATCGGTGAGGCCCTTGAACAGGATCACGTCGCACAACAGGGCCTGATTGAAACCGTCACCCATCCGGTCGCGGGCGAGATGCGCATTGTCCGCGGCCCGATCCAGTTTGATAGCAAAGGTGCGGTACAATCCGGTGCCCCCGCCCTCCTTGGCGAACATACATCTGAAGTCCTGACAGAGATGCTGGGATATTCACCTGAGAAAGTCCAGGATTTGGCCAACAAGGGCTACATCAGAAACACATAGCAAGAAAGCAATCGAGTGACCGGGGTCCATATCCCCGAATTATGACAAACTACGCATGATAAAAAACAGACATTGGATCAATGAAAATCATGACTATCGATTTTCAAACGTGGTGCACTTTGCCATGTTACTGGCAAGAGAGAATGTCGTTTGACAGTATCTGGAACAAGGCAGATATTAATAGTCCGTGCTGTTGGTAACGTTTGGTCGTCACGATCTCCCCCGACAGACATACAGCTTCGCGAACAAAATGTGTTCCGCGGTCAATCAGCCTCTTGAATGACCACCCCCAAAGACTCCAAGACAATCGCAAGGAGCAGGGTATGACGAAAACCACACTTACAAGTCAAGAAGTGGCTCGAAATTTTGCCATGGCCAGACAGGCGGCAGAAAAAGGCCCGGTTATGATCACAACCAACGGCCATCCATCTCATGTCCTGCTGACATATGCAGACTATGATCGGCTTGTTACGAACACGCCTGAGCCCAGTCTGGCGACCCTTTTTTACAGTCCTGAGGCAGCCGATGTTTCATTCTACCCTGAGAGACTTGAGATCAAATTCCGGTCTGACCCGTTTGAATGAAAACAGGTTGGCCAGAAGAGAACATTTTTTTTTGAGGCAGAATTATCGATTGTAAATCAACCTTGACGAGGCAGATCACAGCACCTTCCCCCATGCCCATGTTTTTCTGTGCTGGGCAATGAGCCCGATATCTCGAAAGAAGGAAGGTTATGCGTGAACAACCAAGTTTGGAGACACTTCTGGAACTCGCACTCAAGAAAGCTCTGATGGACAGACAATATTTCTATGTCTCCTGCTATCTCAAACCTGCACTTGAACTGCTGCAGGAGCAAAAAGAGACAAGCAGAACTTCCCATTAATTCTTTCGAACATCGAGCAAAACCCGCCCCTATCCGACTTTCCGGATAGGGGCATTATTTGATCTGGTCGTCTTGTCTGTCCCTATAAACAGTGCTTCAATAACCTCTTCCAGATTCCCAAAGAACGGAACACTCCAATGAGCGATCAGGTCAGAGATGCCATTCAAGTCATCGGTTCGGCACGTACATCCGCCAGCGATCGCAAACGGCTAAGTGGTCCAGGTTTGCGTGCTTTTCACTCTATTACAGACATCTGGGGTCTTACGCATCAACAACGCTGTATCCTTCTTGGAGACCCTGCAATTTCCACCTATCGGCGCTGGATAGTAAAAACTGCGAAGCACGAAGCTATTACCTTGTCAAAAGACACCTTGATCAGGATTTCGGCAATCCTTGGCATTCATAAGCAGCTTACAAATCTGTTCGTAAATCCCGCCGAAGCCATGACATGGCTTCAAGCCTCCCATACCGGAATTGTCTTTTCAGGACTGTCCCCACTTGAAGTAATGCTCCTCGGCACACAAGACGACCTTCTCACCGTAAGACGTTATCTCGATGACTGGCCCTACGGTCCTCAAGGAAATGCATACACATCGACATCATTTAGCCCTGTAAAACCGGAAGATCTTGTTTTTCGCGAGAGTCACTAACCAGTGAATGCTGCTGGAAGGATTTATCATCTTCCCTGCTACATATAGCCTTGCTGGCACACTTGTCCGTCATCATATGAATTCGGAGCAAACCAATGGATTCCGCATGCAACAAGGCGCAATTGACCGGCGGACTGTCCATCACAGTCCGCCGTGATGACGAGAGGCTCATCCGTAAAGCAGCCAAACTCTCAAAAACCAAAAGCATCCCTGACTATCTGGTCGGCTCCCTTGTGATTCAGGCCAACTCCGGCCTTAAGGGCCTTGTTTACGAAGAAAACAGTATTTGAGCAGTGAGAACGCAAAAATGTAGCCCTGCAAAATTTCCAAACGAGATGATGAGTTAACACTGACTTTGCCTGATGACCTGGTTTCCAGACTAGATATTAAAGAAAGGTAAATCCTTTCTGCTTCAGTAAAAGATGGCGTACTCATACTTCGGTAGGGGGACGCGCCACTCTATACGCTGGACGAACTTCTGGCTGCCACGAATCCGGAAGAATTCTCCCAAACAAACACGGACAGTAGGTGGCTAGAAACGTCTCCTCGTGTCGGACGAGAGATCATTTAGATCACTGAATATGATTTTACCGCGCTCTCAAGCTTGGATTGGGCGTGAAGCCCAGGACTACGACGTACAACAGACCTATCGCGGACGCTCAAGGCGCAGATAGTGTTCATTCGCCTCTTCCGGCTCCAGAAACGCATTACATGCCTCAAGAATGCTGCGCGTTTCAGCCCAATCTTGCCACAGCACCTCAGATGTCCAAAGCTGAGCAAAATCAAGCATACGGATCAGGGCCGTTGTATTTCCCAATCGGGACATACTTCTCAAGCCAACAAAATATGTATCTCGAAATACTGGGGGGATTATAGCTCTCGACTGATTGTCAGCCGACATTTCTCTGTTCATGGCAATGCGTGCCATCCGTCCATTGCCATCATCGAAGGGATGCACCTCACTGATCAGAAACATTGCAAACACACCACGCCGGAACCCGCCTTTAAGCTGATCAAGCATGGCAAATCCCTCTTCCAGGGTGCCCGCCACCTTTTCAGGAGACACAAAGACATAGCCTCCTGCCATGTTGTCTTTGGCCTTGAACACACCAGGGTTCTTGCCCAAATGCCCCTGCATGACGCTAACATGATCTGTTCTTAATTGGCGAATAAAGGCGTCAAAACTCGTTGAGGGCGAAGACATATGTGCTGCACCGGAAACCACCTGCCACGTCCCGAAAAGGTCCTGAGAATCCTCTAAGCGTCCCTGGGGAACCTTGTTTGTAAAGATGATGTCTCGCGCTTCCTCTACGTCGAATTTGATCCCCTCAATGAAATTGGAAAAGTAAGCCTCATAGAAAGCACTCAGTTCATTGTTGGCTGGGTTCATGGCAGAGACTGGGCGACCTGTGGGGATGAACTCGTGCAGTGCCGTAAATAGCTTTTCAAACAGAACCACACGATCAGCATCAATCCGGGATTCGCCCCTGTCTGTGCGTCCGCCTGCTTCTAGGAGAACATTATTTGCACCGTGCAGGGCACCAATGATCTGATCAAGCTTTTCAGCTTCCTTTGTCATTCCCAACTGCTGTCCGACCGCAGGCACCTGATCGCGCAACCGGCTTAGGCCGTCTTCTCCATACCGCTCCAAATAGGCTTCTAGATACGCCTTGAGTTCATCCCGGCTATATGTTCGAGCAATACGCCGCGACGAGGTACGGGACGGAACCATACTTTCGATCAGGGCACGTGCCGGGCTCGGAATATATATGCCGTTTTTGGTTCTGGTGTCGTCTGAAAGCGGCTGATGTCCCCGGCGGGCATAAATGGTCAAACCAGGCAGAACAGTATCCCGAGCAGTTGAGGTGATGAGAAAGATGCACCCATCATTGTCTGGCCCATTCTGAAGGGCTGTGCGTCCGTCAAGCACAGGTTCTGAGTAAATCTTTGTGACGATTTCCCAAAGATGACGGCGCACATAGTCTTCGAGTGGAGTATCTAGATCCTTCGTGTAGAGCCCACGTGCCAGCCGTCTCTCTCTGTTGGTCTTCAGTGCATTGGAAATCATTTGCCGCGACGATGGTGACGTCGTGAAAATTTCAGGCAGTTTCTTCAACGACTGCATGTGCAACAGTTCCGCCAACAAGATCGAACAATCCAAGCATTTTGTCGACAAACTCAATAATAAGATAGGAATTTATCGACAAACAGATGGATAAGAGATCTCAGCATCGTCAATGAAGCCATTCAAAGCTCAGATATTTCCAACTAGCGAATGTTGGCTATGTGAAAATCGATGTCACATACCTAGCCGCGAGCGAGATACCACTTATTCAGTTGAGCCTCGTCCAAGGAAAAATACTCCAGCAGATTTTCAGTATCCAGTCGCCGACGATATAATCTCAGAGCCCCATAGTTTATAGCATTGAACAATTTACTATATGTCAGGCCCATATGATTGTATTTGGCAACAGCTTTAGACAACTGAATCGTTCTTTTTCCTGTAGCTGGTCGTTTGGCGGTTTCTCGCAAACCGCCCAGCCAGTCATCGATGACTTGCCTGTCATACCACCACTTTGGCCACCCGTCCTTTTCGGGCGAGTGAAATGGATTAAGAATGCTAGCGGTACTCAAACTGTAGAGCGAGTGAAGGGACAGACCGAGTTCTTCTGAAAGCTCCTTTCTTCCGACAAAACGTGATCTGGTTTCAGCATACTCACGCACACTGTCGCGATGCACGCAGATCATCTTACCATAGCTGGTGTCGAAAGGTTTGCTCTGAAGGTAATGCCGGTCGACAAGGCGTTTGAATTCCTGGCGACCAACTCCCAATTGCTTTCGAGCAATAAAGCCCGGCACATAAATCCGTCGATCACGCTTCTTCAGCACAGAAGGACATCCTCTGCCTGTCAAAATGCGGTCATTCAGCCGACGGTTCATGTAATCCTGAAGCCCGTCAAACAGGAACCCTAACTGCTTTTGCTGTGAAACAAGGCTCTTGTAAAACCCACCAAACATCCAATGCATCACAATTGCGCCATTGGGTGCCCCCTTACCCGCACAGATATCGTCGAGGAATTTGAAATACCCGGAAGGCCAGTTAACCAATGCTCCGGCAGCATGATTCATCTTTTCAATCATGGTTTCTGGTCTTGCGTCCAACCATCCATGGTCAATGTCGCTGTCGCCGCGCCAGGAACGCATTGCCAAAAAGGATATTGTTTGCAGAAGCATATAAAGATCGCCATCCACAATCTGTTTCGGAAAACCAAACTCGGTCAAATCGAATTCGATACCAAGGAACTTGTTGGATATGAGTTGCATGAGTGCCCTGACTGAATCTAAGCACTCACTTCCATGACCTCTATACTGGCACCCGGGTAGACAGGGGGCTAAACGCCCCCTGTTGAATGTTACGGGTTCCTTGCAAACCGGACAGGCGTCACGCAACAATTCGCCATGTTCCGGACAGTGCGTAACGGCTTTCATATCCCACAAACCCGAAACGAAGCCTTTTTCACGCAAACATGAAAAACAGACACGTTGACTTGGCCAGTAAAGGTATTGTTTGGGGATAATCTCTCCCATCGACAGGATAACGTGTAGATTGTTTCCCTTTGCACTCACGTAATGGCAGAGGGACTTCATCTCGTCATCTGAAGCGCCAACAACTTTGGCTAAGCGCCCGAGGCGTGTGCTCATCTTGGACAAGGTTTCTTCCGTGAGATTAACCCCAGCCAAGTTTCCTATCCAGGACATGCGTGGATACCGGTTCAGTTCGGCTATTCTGATCAGATAGCCGACCAGACTCTCGTGTTGGATCGGGGGAGATTTAAAAAGGAGGGATCTAGAGGATGTCATATAGACCTCCCTTACCTTTGTCTTTGCCCCTAGGTTTCTTGTTTTTCCCGGGACGGATCGTTGTTTGCCCAACCTCGAAGGTCACACCCCCCAATTCCTGCACAGCATCGTGAAGATGCTGAAACCGGAGCGTTTCATCCCCCTCAATCAATGCTTTCTCGGTCGCATGATGGACAACTTTCATCATGTAACCAAGAAGCCCTTTATTCTCGTCAACGACATATTTGATCGCGTTCGGGTCATTAAGGGCTGAAAGTTCAGGCCTTGGTAGCGGCAAGTGCTTGTTCAGCATATGAAAGAAGAGGAATACAGATTTGCGATTTTCATCCGTATCAAGATCAAAGGGCATGATGCCGATCTTGCCGTTTCGCCTCGTCTCGAGCTGAGGGTTCAATGCGAAAATGTTGTGAACTTCAGGTAGCCCGGCAAATACGATTGGTTTGCGCAAAATCTCCACCTGAGTTTTCAACCAGTCTGCCGCATCATACTGTCGTTTCGCACTCCCGCGGTTGGTCAGATGCTGAAACTCATCAAAGATCAACATCTCGACACCCGTGCGATCGACATAGTCTTTGATCCTTAGTTCCATGTCCTGCCGAGTGCCTTTCACACTCGACAGATCTCCCAACGCCATAAAGATGCTTGCGGCCAGGTTCTTAACCGTACAGCTCTCAGGCACGATGACAAACAGGACCTTCTTGAATTGTCCACTCTCGTTGTGAAGGTTGCAGTAATCCTCAATGATGGATGTTTTTCCTGCGCCTGTTTCACCGACCATCGTCAGAATGCCCGGCCGGGCAGCATGACGGCCTGTTTGATGGAAGTTCGCAATCTTGGTCAGCGCATCCTGAAAGGCATCATGTGCAATCCTACGATCCCGAAATGCTGCAAGTTTAACAGCCTGTTCTTCGGTGAGACGTCTCTCAAACTCATGCATCCGCCTCACTCCCATCACGGTTTTGCCTTCCCGCACGAGAAGACCTCCATCCCCGTCGTTTCAATTCCTCCTCAAGTTCTTCAGGCGACTGAAATGGTGATGTAAATTCGGCATCTGGAATGACATCGTCATTATCATCTTCAGGAGACCCGTCCGAAGCAGGTAGCGGACCATTATCGTTGCCAGCTTTCCTTTCCTCGCTGCTGACGCGATTGGCCGCCTTGCGTTTCCTTTTTTGGCGACTTTTAATGAGATCTTCAGCCACTTCGAACAATGACTGCCGCACTTCGAGAAATTCATCTTCCGAGGATTTTCTAAGGTCCAGCTTTTGCTTGAGCATCGCTTTGCGGATAATGCGATGACGCCAAATCGATAATTTTGACGCATATGTCTCGTAAATACATGTGACTGGAAGGAAAATCTTCGCATGAGAGTCCTCGACGAAGATCGTCGACAAGTCCTCGGGATCGAATTTGACGCGAACGTCCGGGTTAGTGTGCTTCCCCGACCCGTTTTTCATCAGACGCTGCCGAAGCAATTGCACGGCATCCGACTGATAGCTCAACCCCATGATCTTGATACCGGCTCGAGTCAGCTTTTTTAGCTTCACCTTGAACAGCAATACAGACAGGTCTTGCTGATCGGAAATGAAACGAACCGGATGCTTCTGCACGCCGTCATCCCATTTCTCCAATGGAAGCTCGTCCAACGTCGAATGAATTGTCAGTGCATAGTCATCGACGATGAATTTGGCCAGCAGGAACTCCAAATCCTCAATCGTTAGACAAGCGGCCTTCTCAGACTGATAGTCTCCTCTCTGTTCAGGATTGGAGAATGTTGTACCGGGCAAGGTATGGATCAGCTTCGTGTTTAACGTTCCGAAGAAGCGTTCAACTGCGCCCTTATAATGAGGTGTTCGAGCCGGATTATATTCCAGTGAAACACCTAGCTGACTGCAACTGTCCTGCAAATCTTGCGAGTGGAACTCCAGGCCATTGTCGAGAACCAAAGTGTCCATCAAACCAAAACACGGCCACTCTGATGAGAACTTAGCGTCCATCATGGTACCCGGTTGGGCTTTGACTTGCGACAATACTTGTTCGAGATATTGCTCTTTGGGAAGGATTGCATGCTTCAAGCAATGCATGACAGAAACATAGCTCGGCGCGTCAAAGCTAATGTAGAAGCCGACGGGCATTCGACTGTAAAGGTCCAGAGCCACGGTTAACCAAGGTCTTCCCAATAGCTCACCTGACTGAAGCCTTAAGATGATGTCCATCAAGTGATGATCCACTTGCACAATGTGCAAAGGAAATCTCGCAACAACACCAGCTCCGACAGAGGCAAAAACTTTATCAGCTTCTTTTCGCCCTTTTTGGCCTGTCATCACTTCATAGGGATTAAGCCCGGCAAGAAAACGGTAGATGCTTCGCGAAGACGGTATGTGCATACGTCCAGCTTCTGGATGAAGCTTATTTTCTCTTACTAACCGACTTTTAAACTCCTTGAAGACGCTGAGTTTCGTCTTCGGTGTTCGGATGAGGTACTGGTCCTCGATAACTTCCTGAAGTATTTCAAAAGACCGGTTGCACAAACATGTCGGTCGTCGCCCCTTCACGTGGTGCCGAGGAAGGAGAGCTGTAATGTTCCGTCCGCCTTTGATCCAAGTATCATACCACCTCCAAATCGCAGTAAAACTTGGCGGCAAAGAAACCCCGCCCAGTACAGCGCTCTGGATCACGTCATTTATAGCTGTTGTTAAGTTGCTTTTAGCAAGATACTCGTCAACTTTTTCAACATAACTTAGCCGTTCTCGCGCAACAGCCTTGTCCCTCTCATTAAATGCATCAAACCGCTTTTCAGTTTGATCTTTTGAATTGATCAAGGCTTCAGGGACTTGCTGATCTAGCGACGCCTCACCATCGATGATTTTTTTCACCAGTTTGCGCGTGGAAATCAAACGAGGCTTACCTGTTTGACAACATGTGAGGTTCAGTTCACCGGTTTCGGTGTGGCATGTGACTTTATAAACTGCCTCATCCAGCCGAATTCGTGTATTGATCGGGATATGGATCATTGTCATAGCTTTGCATCCCCCTCAAACAACCAGACCAGACTGTTCTCTGTAATAGGTGCATGAAGATCGACGCAAAGCTTACCCTCTGCAATGTAAGGCAACACCGCTTCCAGAGCGTCATCAGCGCTGATTTTACGGGCAAGTTCTTTAACTGATACCCGCCTTCTCCCACCGAAAGCACGCTCGATCGAAATGATGGAATATATTGTTCCACCCAGTAGGCGATAGGGCTGCAAGAGGTTTACATTCGAAAATAGAGGCTCAGGACGAATTTGATCCTCTGTCCAGACCTCAAATGAGTATCCTTTATCCTGAAGTAGGCCTCGTATCACCTCAAACCGATCAAAGATGCCATCCTTGATAAGTTTGTTATTTGGCTTGACCTCGATAATCTTACGCCCCGTCTTGGTTCTAACCTCAATATCAGGGTAGTAAATTCGCTCCTTTCCGCAAAATTCGTACATAAGACCAAAAGGTTGCGACCAGTAAGTCACTACTTCTGGCAATACATCCAAAAGCCGCATGCAATCCCGCTCAAGTTGAGACTCCCAGGGTACGTGGCGCTTGTTCTTACCGCTGAAAAATCGACCAACAACTCGGCCTTTGCTGCGGGTCACGACCCGCCTTGCTGATTCATACATGTTCTGCTCCTCAAGTTGAAATTAGGCAAAGTAATCCTGTGGCGTGCTTGACACGCAGTGCTTGCCTGAGAGGAGGGAACGTGCTAAACGAGAAGGTAACCACACCTTATCGCATTTAGCGACGTAACCAACCGTCTCAGACATTCTGGGGCGGTTTTTGCGTTTCAGACCTCATGAGTTGTTTTCGTTATGGGAGTATGTTCCCGGTTGAACTTAAAGAGGTCAAGCCCGTCGGTCGTGATTATCGTCTCGAAATCAAATGATGATTAACTGAGATGAATCTTTAGGGCACACAGGAAATAATTCAGAAAGAGGTTCAACATAACTATGTAGTTGTATCTTCGATACAAGCTACACATAAAACTGCCAAATTTCACCGAACTCTACAGAGGTTAATAACACCATCTAGTGGTGAAAACCTCTCAAAGGCAAACCCGAAAAATTTGAAAACCTGCATTCAAAACTTTCTTCTTGCTCTCTCAGTCTGAGTTAATCTCTCCCAGAGCTACACTGTAGCCGCAGCAGAAAACTCTCAAGTTTTTGAAAATATCTAGAGACTCGGGCAACTGAGATTTGAGTAAAACAGCGATTGAATGACTACCCCCCAAACTTCAAGTCTGGCTCGGATACATTCATTTGGCTCCTTCAGAGCAACATCTCAATTCTGGAGACAATACCTTAGCTACAATCACTCAAATGGGTTGTTAACGTCGGCCATTTAAGTGTCAAAGTAGGAAGGACATTGTCGAGTGCCAGTTTCATCATTTCCGGCGAGAATTTCAGCTTCTCTGGCGAAAATTTCAACTTTTATGGCACTCGACAAGACACCCATGGTAGGCCCGGAGGGACTTGAACCCCCAACCAGACCGTTATGAGCGGTCGGCTCTAACCAATTGAGCTACGGGCCCCCAAGAAACAAGATGGGGTATAGAAAAGACCGCACCAGATCACTGGTGCGGTCCCGAAAACTAGCGATTTTCGGGCCAAGGTCAAGCCCGAACGTCGTGTTATTTCTTAATAATCGAGGAACGAACGCAATTTGCGTGAGCGTGACGGATGTTTGAGCTTCCGCAGCGCTTTTGCTTCGATCTGACGAATACGTTCGCGGGTCACAGAGAACTGCTGACCAACCTCTTCAAGCGTATGGTCGGTGTTCATACCAATCCCGAAACGCATCCGCAAAACACGTTCTTCACGCGGGGTGAGGGACGCCAGAACCCGCGTGGTAGTTTCACGCAGGTTTGCCTGGATCGCCGCATCAAGCGGTTGAACAGCGTTTTTATCCTCGATGAAATCGCCCAGATGACTGTCTTCCTCGTCCCCGATCGGGGTTTCGAGAGAGATAGGCTCTTTGGCAATTTTCAGAACCTTACGAACCTTTTCAAGCGGCATCTGAAGTTTTTCAGCCAGCTCTTCGGGGGTCGGTTCACGACCGATTTCATGCAACATCTGGCGCGAGGTCCGAACCAGTTTGTTGATGGTCTCTATCATGTGGACCGGAATACGGATGGTCCGGGCCTGATCAGCAATAGAGCGCGTGATCGCCTGACGGATCCACCAGGTCGCATAGGTCGAGAATTTATACCCACGGCGATATTCAAACTTATCTACCGCCTTCATCAGGCCGATATTGCCTTCCTGAATAAGGTCGAGGAACTGAAGACCACGGTTGGTGTATTTTTTGGCAATCGAGATCACAAGACGCAGGTTGGCCTCGATCATCTCTTTTTTTGCACGGCCTGCTTCGCGTTCACCCTTGTTGACCACGCCATAAACGCGGCGGAATTCACCAATCGGCAAACCAACTTCGGCGGAAACACCACCGATGCCTTCGCGCAGGTTGGCAATTTCATCAGGATAGCGTTCGATAAAGGCTTTCCAGCCCTTGCCCGGCAGACCCGAAACACGTTCCATCCAGTTCGGATCAAGCTCGTTGCCCTGATACTGTTTCACAAAATCAGGACGCTTGATTTTGCAGCGATCGGCAAAGCGCAGAAGCTTACCTTCAAGGCCAAGCAAACGGTTGTTCAAGCCGGTCAGGTGATCGAGAAGCTCTTCAATCCGGAAGTTGTTCAGATGAACATCTTCCATCAGGTCGACCATCTCGTTTTTAAGCTTGTTGTAACGCTTTTCGGTCGCGGCCGGCACGGCCTCGCCCTTATTGTGCGCGACAAGACGCTGTTCCTGGGCTTTATGGAGTTTCTCGTAGGTCTTCGCAATCAGCTCAAACTTCTCAAGAACCTGCTCGGTCAGCTCTTCTTCCATTTTGGACAGAGAGACATTGACCTGCTCGTTCTCGTCATCGTCTTCATCGCTGTCGCGCGGGCCCTGAGCCTGTTCTTCTTCCTCGTCATCATCATCGGATTTTTCAGAAGTTTCGGACTCGTCTTCGTCGTCCTCCTCTTCCTCTTCACCGATTGTGTGCGGGGTTTCGGTTTCGGCCTCATCATCGTCGTCGTCATTGGCACTGTCGAAACTTTCGACATCTGCTTCCGGATCGACTTCCTCGGCATCGGCTTCTTCGCCGTCACTTTCCTGTGCGGCAATTTCCGCATCCGGGCCACCGCCATAGGTGGTCTCAAGGTCAATGACGTCACGCAGCAAAAGTTCACCAGCCTGAAGCTGGTCATGCCAATTGACAATCGCACGAATGGTCAGCGGGGATTCGCAAATCCCGCCAATCATCATGTCACGACCGGCCTCGATACGTTTGGCAATGGCAATTTCGCCTTCGCGCGAGAGCAATTCGACACTGCCCATTTCGCGCAGATACATACGCACCGGATCATCAGTACGGCCCACATCGTCTTCAGAGATATTACCACGCGGATCAGCTTCTGCTTCCTCGCTGTCGTTATCATCTGAATCGTCGCCATCGATGACATTGATGCCCATCTCATTGAGATTGCTCATCACGTCTTCGATCTGTTCCGACGAGAAATGCTCTGACGGCAAAGCCGCATTCAGTTCATCGACCGAGATGTGGCCTTTCTCTTTGCCCTTGGCAATGAGCTTTTTGATGGCCGACTTATATGTATCGAGAAGAGGTCCGTCTGCGTTTTCAGAAGAGTTCTTTTTCTCTTCAGCGTTCGAAGTCTTAGACGACATCTATTCCCCGTTTCCCGCTGGGTACATGTTCTGTACCGTTGTTGTCCCAAGCACTGTATTCTCAGCGCAAATCACAAATAGCCCGAGCGCTGATCCGGCGTGCACCGCACCCAAAGATCAGTCGTCGAGCTTAAACACTTTCTCCCGGCGACGAGCGAGATCCTCACGTCTGTGAGAAAATCTCTCCCATTCTTCCTCGCTGGTATCTGCTGCCAACTGTCGGACGGCGTATTTTGCCTCTTCGTCCTCCAGGGAGCTTACAGCCATGGAAAAAACCTGTTTCCAACCCGTTCGGGCCCGTTCAAGCGGCGTTTCGGACTTGGCGAAAGCAGCGTGCGCTATAATATCGGCACTAACCACCCGCAAAACTGTCTCTGACAGCCCGTCGCGCTTCAATTGGGCCTTGATCGTATCAGAATCAAGTCCAGGATCATCATCAAGCAGCTTTAAGACGGCCCGACGAAGATTGTCAAGCTCGGAGTCTGCACAACTATAGATTCCGAGCTGTTCACCGACCTCATCATGCAGATGAGGATGGTTGATCAGCGTCACCAGCAGGATCGAGTCTTGCAGGTCACGCTTCTTTTGCATGGGTGGACGCGACATCCCCGGCACCGCTTTACCGGCCGGACCCCAGAAATGGTCATTTTTCCCGCGTTTGCCAGCCCGGCCCGGTTTTTTATTTTGATAACCGCCTGCCGATCCCCCCGAATATCCACCGCCATAACTACCACGACCGGCCGGTTTTCCGGTTTTTTCGCCCTTAAACAATTTCCACGTGCGATCATTAAACATGGATCGGTACTGCGATTTAACCGCGTCATCGGCAATCACGGAAATCCGCTGATGAAGGTCGGCCTCAAGGGCGGCACGCCGTTCGGGGGTATCAATCTTGCGCCCCGACAATTCCATGCGCCAGATCAACTCGGCCAACGGAACTGCCGTATCAATAATTTTCTGGAACGTCGCAAACCCGTCGGGGGCGGCCATCATGGTATCGGGATCTTCGCCTTCGGGCAGGATGGAAAACACCAGTGACTTACCGGGACGCAGGATCGGCAGTGCGCGTTCTGCGGCACGCACAGCCGCCCGTTTGCCCGCCGCATCACCGTCAAGACACATCACCGGCTCGTTGGTCATTTTCCAAAGTTCGCCGATTTGTTCTTCGGTCACGGCTGTGCCAAGCGGTGCGACAGCCCCACGATATCCCGCCCGATGCAGGGCAATGACATCCATGTAACCTTCGGTCACGATAATCGGTGCATCATTCTGCGATGCTTCGCGCGCCTGCGGCAGACCATACAACAACCGCCCCTTATGAAACAGCGGCGTATCCGGACTGTTGAGGTATTTTGGCTTGCCATCGCCCATGACGCGGCCGCCAAACGCCACCACCCGACCCCGACGATCAAGTATCGGAAACATCACCCGGCCACGGAACCGGTCATAGCTTTGTCGCCCGCTATCTTCGGGCTCGATCAAAAGTCCGGCTTCGATCATCAGCTTTTCGTCGATTTCTTCGCGCTTGAGTGCGGCCTTCAGTGCACCACGATTATCGGGCGCAAACCCCAGACGGAAATCGGCAATGGTTTTGTCATCCAGACCGCGTCGGCGGAAATACTCCAAACCTTCCTTGCCCTCGGGCATGCGCAGCATGCGTTCAAAGAACACACAGGCGACTTCCATCACCTCATAGAGGGTTTTGGCTTTTTGTTCGCGTTCCTGGGCTTCGCGGGATGGTTTTGGCACATCCATGCCGACCTGATTGGCCAGCACCTCAACCGCCTCGACAAAGGTCAAACCACGGGTATTCATCACAAAGCTGATGACGTCGCCATGCGCACCACAGCCAAAGCAGTGATAGAAACCTTTTTGGTCGTTGACCGTAAAGGAGGGAGATTTTTCAGAATGGAACGGACATAGCCCGGAATATTCCCGGCCACGCTTGATCAGCTTCACAGACGATCCGACGACATCCGCCAAATCGACCCGTGCCCGCAGGTCGTCTAGAAACGACTGGGGAAAGCTCATGATTGTCCCGATCCCGTGATTTTGGTGCGATCATCCGCACAAATGGTAATTACCCTGCCCCGGACTGTTTTTTATTGTTGTATCAATGACAGGCCTGAGACGACGAAAGCCGGACGATTTTACACGCCCGGCTTCCATTTAAATAGGCTTCTTGGCGTTAACCCAGAAGTTTTTTAGCAACGCCACCAGCTTTGCCGAAATCCATAGTCCCGCTGTACTGTTCACGCAGAACAGCCATGGTTCGACCCATGTCCTTAAGACAGGTCGCGCCAAGATCGGAAACGGCACAGCGCACAGCATCTTCGATTTCTTCATCGGAAAGCTGCTTGGGCAGGAAAGTTTCGATCACGGCGATTTCGGCCGCTTCCTGTTCTGCCAATTCCGGGCGATTGCCCTTGGTGTACATTTCGATGCTTTCGCGGCGCTGTTTTACCATCGCCTGAAGCAGAATGACGATATCATCGTCGGAAATACCATCGGTATTCCCCTCGCCCCGTGCTGCGATATCGCGTTCCTTAAGTGCTGCCAGAATAAGGCGCACGGTGGTTACGGAGCAGGCATCCTTCGCAAGGACGGCCTTTTTCAAAGCGTCAGTAAGCTGCGATCGCAGCATGGCTCATCTCTGATTCTGTGGAACAAAGGAGCGAACATAGCGTAAAACGCCATCCGAGGCAAAGAAAACCGCGCGCCTCAAACCGTTGATTTTCCTAGAGAAATAAAAGTTTAGATGCGTCCTTGACAGGCCCGCCTCGTTCCCGTAGACATCCGCCAATTTGCCTACCGGGATTAAGCTTCGCCCCGCTTTCAGCACACCCGACTGGCGCAACCAAAACGCGTAGTCATCCATGCTGGAAAACCCTTGGCACGTCTGCATGTCCGGTATGCGGGTTAAAAGCAGCCGTTTGAGTCGGCTTGCGTGAAATTATTATATATATAAAGACTCCGTGTCTCACCGTGGAAAGATCGAAAGGACATTTGCCAATGTCATCCCCCACGCACACCCCGCCTCCTGGTGCTTCCGCCGTTCTGGTTCTTGCAGATGGTTCAGTATTTTGGGGACGCGGCGTCGGTGCCCGAGGAGAGGTCGTCGGTGAAGTCTGCTTCAACACCTCGATCACGGGCTATCAGGAAATCATGACCGACCCGTCCTATGCCGGTCAGATGATCACCTTTACTTTCCCCCACATCGGTAATGTCGGCACCAACGATGAAGACATCGAAAAGGCCACACCGGTTGCCCTTGGCTGCATCCTGCGCCAGGACATCACCGAACCGTCAAACTACCGCGCACAGAAACATTTCAACGACTGGCTGACCGAACATGGCCGGATCGGGATTGCCGGCGTTGATACCCGCCGCCTGACCAAGCGCATCCGAAATGAAGGTGCCCCCAACGGGGTGATTTGCCACAACCCCGATGGCACGTTTGATATCCCCGCTCTGATCGCCATGGCCAACGACTGGCCGGGACTTGAGGGCATGGACCTTGCCAAGGACAACAGCTGTGAGGCCGGGTACGAATGGGATGAAACCCTTTGGACCCGCGAAGGTGGCTACGGCGCACTTGGCAATGCCAAGCACCATGTGGTTGCCATCGATTACGGTGTAAAGCGTAACATTCTGCGCAATCTCGCCGCCCTTGGCTGCAAGGTATCGGTCGTTCCGGCAGACACCTCGGCCGAGGACATTCTGGCGATGAACCCAGATGGGGTGTTCCTGTCAAACGGCCCCGGTGACCCGGCGGCAACCGGTACATATGCCGTTCCGACCATTCAAAAACTGATGGACAGCGGCAAGCCGGTCTTTGGCATCTGCCTTGGTCATCAGATGATGGCGCTGGCCCTTGGCGCCAAGACGCAAAAAATGGATGTTGGCCATCGTGGTGCGAACCACCCGGTCAAGGACACCACCACCGGTGTTGTCGAAATCACATCCCAGAACCACGGCTTTGTTGTTGATAAAGACAGCCTGCCTGACCACGTCGAAGCGACGCACTTCTCGCTGTTTGACGGATCGCTTGCGGGCTTGCGCGTTAAAGACAAACCGATCTTTGCGGTTCAGTACCACCCCGAAGCATCCCCGGGACCGCATGACAGCCACTACCTGTTCAAACGTTTCGTTGGTCTAATCCAGGACGCGAAATCCCGATGACGGGATACGCCCCAAGATAACCGATTAACGGACTTAAACGAGGCGGTGCAGCAGACGCGCCCGCCCTGCGAAAAGCGGAAAAAGACATGCCGAAACGTACAGACATTAAATCCATTCTCATCATCGGTGCCGGCCCGATTGTTATCGGTCAGGCTTGCGAGTTCGACTATTCCGGTGCTCAGGCCTGTAAGGCGCTGAAGGAAGAAGGGTATCGCGTCATTCTGGTCAACTCCAATCCTGCGACCATCATGACCGACCCGAACCTTGCCGATGCGACATATATCGAGCCAATCACCCCAGCCATGGTCGCCAAGATCATTGCAAAAGAACGCCCTGACGTTCTTTTGCCGACCATGGGTGGCCAGACGGCCCTGAATACCGCACTTGCCCTGCATGATGATGGCACGCTTGAAAAATACGGCGTTGAAATGATCGGTGCAAAAAAGCACGTCATTGAAAAGGCCGAAGACCGTCAGCTGTTCCGCGAAGCCATGGACAAGATCGGCCTTGAAAGTGCGCGTTCGGCCATGGTTCGGACCTTCGAAGAAGCAGTTTTAGCTCTTGAAACCACAGGCCTTCCGGCGATCATTCGCCCAAGCTTTACCCTTGGCGGTGAAGGGGGCGGCATTGCCTATAACCGCGAAGAGTTCGAACAGATCGTGCGCAACGGATTGGCGATTTCGCCGACCCATACGGTCCTGATCGAAGAGTCCATTCTGGGCTGGAAAGAATATGAGATGGAAGTTGTGCGCGATCACGCGGATAACTGCATCATCATCTGTTCGATTGAAAACGTCGATCCGATGGGCATTCACACCGGGGACTCGATCACCGTCGCCCCGGCATTGACCCTGACCGACAAAGAATACCAGATCATGCGCGATGCCTCCTTGGCGGTGCTGCGTGAAATCGGTGTTGATACCGGCGGCTCGAACGTTCAGTTCGCGGTAAATCCTGATGATGGCCGTCTGATCGTCATTGAAATGAACCCGCGTGTGTCGCGTTCATCAGCACTGGCATCCAAGGCAACCGGCTTCCCGATTGCCAAAATCGCGGCCAAGCTTGCGGTTGGTTATACGCTTGATGAACTCGACAACGACATTACCGGTGTGACTCCGGCCTCGTTCGAGCCGACCATCGATTATGTCGTCACCAAAATCCCGCGCTTCACGTTTGAAAAATTCCCCGGTGCACAGGCGCTTTTGGGCACCGCGATGAAGTCGGTTGGCGAAGCCATGTCAATCGGCGGCAGCTTTGCCGAAAGCCTTCAGAAAGGTCTTCGTTCGATGGAAACCGGGTTGACCGGTCTTAACGAAGTCAAAATCGAAGGTGCCCCGGACAAAGCCGCGATCCGCGCCAAACTGACCCAGCCGATCCCGTTCCGTATTCTTTATGCCGCACAGGCGTTCCGCCATGGCATGACCTTGGCCGAAATTCAGTCGGCCACCAAATTCGATCCTTGGTATCTCAAACAGATCGAAATGCTGGTTGCAGAAGAAGAAAAAGTTCGCACGGGTGGCATTCCAAAAGACAAACAGGGACTGCTGCGCCTTAAAAAGCTTGGTTTCTCGGATGCGCGTCTGGCGGAATTGGTCGGTCGCGAAGAAGACGATGTCCGTGCGGATCGTCAGGCCCTTGGCCTGCGCCCGGTTTACAAGCGCATTGATACCTGCGCGGCAGAATTCCCGTCGCGTACGTCCTACATGTACTCAATGTACGAAGGCGACGGTTTCTTTGAACCCGAAAACGAAGCCGAAGTCACGGATCGCAAGAAAGTCATCATTCTTGGGGGTGGTCCGAACCGGATCGGTCAGGGCATCGAATTTGATTACTGCTGTGTTCACGCGGCCTATGCGCTGCGCGAAACCGGGATCGAAGCGATCATGGTCAACTGTAATCCGGAAACGGTTTCAACCGACTATGACACATCAGATCGTCTGTATTTCGAACCGCTGACCGCCGAAGACGTGATTGAGCTGTGCCAGCTTGAACAGACCAACGGCGAACTGCTTGGCGTGATTGTTCAGTATGGCGGACAGACCCCGCTTAAACTGTCCGCGGCCCTTGAAAAGGCTGGCATTCCGATCCTTGGCACCAGCCCAGACAGCATTGACCTTGCAGAAGACCGCGACCGGTTCCAGGAACTGATCCATAAACTTGACCTGAAACAACCGGCCAATGGCATTGCCCGTTCGGTTGACGAAGCCGTCAAGATTGCCGAAAGCATCGGCTATCCGATTGTGATCCGCCCGTCTTATGTTCTGGGCGGTCGTGCGATGGAAATCGTTCACACCACCGAAGACCTTCTGCGCTATATGCACGAAGCCGTTCAGGTATCTGGCAAAAGCCCGGTTCTGATCGACAGCTTCTTGCAGGATGCGATTGAAATTGATGCCGATGCGGTATCGGACGGCGAAAACGTATTTGTTGCTGGCATCATGCAGCACATTGAAGAAGCTGGTATCCATTCGGGTGACTCGGCCTGCTCCTTGCCACCCTATTCACTTGATCAGGACATGATTGATCGCCTGAAAGCACAGACCGTTCAGCTGGCCAAGGCGCTTGATGTTGTCGGTCTGATGAATGTTCAGTTCGCGATCAAGGATGACGAGATTTATCTGATCGAAGTCAATCCGCGTGCATCACGTACGGTTCCGTTCGTTGCCAAGGCTACCGGCAACCCGATTGCCAAAATCGGCGCACGGATCATGGCCGGTGAAAAACTCGGCGACTTTGACATTGATCCGGGTCCGTTCAAACACATCGCGGTCAAGGAAGCCGTCCTTCCGTTCAACCGCTTCCCCGGCGTTGACACCTTGCTTGGCCCGGAAATGCGTTCGACCGGCGAGGTCATGGGCCTTGATACTGATTTTGGCCGTGCCTTTGCCAAGGCACAAATGGCGGCGGGCCATACCCTACCGCTTAAAGGCAACGTTTTCATCTCAGTCAAAAACCATGACAAACCGGCTGCAGTTCAACTCGCACGCGATGCGATTGCACTTGGCTTTGGTGTGGTCGCGACCCATGGCACAGCAGAAGCTCTTGAAAAAGAAGGGCTGGACGTCACCCCGGTCAATAAGGTACAGGAAGGACGTCCTCATGTTGTCGACATGATGAAGAACGGTGATATCAACTTGGTATTCAACACCACAGAGAGCAAACAGGCCGTGGTCGACAGTTTCTCGATCCGCCGCACAGCTCTTACTGACGATATTCCGTACTACACCACAGTCGCCGGTGCACGTGCCACTTTGCGTGCCATCGACAACCTGAAACGCGGAGCACTTGATGTTCGCGCGCTTCAGGAATATCTTGGGGACAAGTACTGAGGTTCTTAACCGAATCCGACCAAAGAGTTTAGACCGCCCGGCGGTAAATGCCGGGCGGTTGATTTTGTAGTATCGACCGCAATTAAGAATAGGCTGTGAGCGCGATGGAAAAAGTACCAATGACCCCGCAAGGGCATCAGCGCCTCGAAGAAGAACTGAAGCACCGCAAATCCGTTGAACGTCTTGAAATCATCAAGGCAATCGCGGAAGCGCGTGAGCATGGTGATCTTTCGGAAAATGCCGAATATCACGCTGCCCGCGAACGCCAAAGTTTCTGCGAAGGTCGTATTGCCGAGCTGGAAGATGTCCTGAGCCGGTCCGAAGTTATCGATGTACCGTCACTTGCCGGTTCCGTCGTTAAATTCGGGGCAACGGTTGAACTTGTCGACGAGAACACCGACGAAGAAACCACCTATCAGATTGTTGGCCCGATCGAGGCTGACATCAATGCCGGTCGTATTTCGACAACGTCCCCGATTGGGCGTTCGCTGATTGGCAAGTCGGTTGGTGATTCTGTCGAGGTGATCGTTCCCGGCGGCACCAAGAGCTATGAAATTTTGAAGGTCGACTTCGCCTGATTGAAAAAAACTTTCAATACGAAAACGGCCCGTCATCAAAACGGGCCGTTTTTTTATGCCTTCATTTCATCAAACACAGAAATTCCGGATGAACGCCATGACAGCCCAGATCACCATCCGCCAAGCAATCCCTGATGATTGCGCCCATGTCGCAGACATGTCCAATGCCCTGCATGTTGAAATGGATTACGACAATCCACCCCATAGCACGGACAGCATCCATGACATGATGTTTGGTAAACATGCGCTGATCAAAAGCCTGATCGCATGGCACGGTGAAACCCCGGTCGGACAGGCGGTGTTTCAGCCTTTCTACAACCCGGATATCTCGAAACTGGGTTTGTGGATGACCGAACTTTATGTCACGCCTGACATGCGATCAGAAAAGGTCGGGCATAAACTCATGACCGCCATGGGCAATCACGCGACCAGACATGGCTATGTGTCAATGTGGTGGTCTGTCCTTCAACGCAACGAAGGGGCGCTTCGTTTCTATGAACGGCTCGGCGCACGTAACTCCGGCGCATTGCAATATGAGATTGATGGTGACGCGCTGATGCGCCTTACCGATTAGCGGCAAAATTTCATGCAAAAAACCCAATCTGCCGTAAAGCAGATCGGGTTTCATTCAACGCGAGTTTCACCACAGAGACGTGTCAGTCTTCAGCTTCGATATCGATTGGCACGCCGGGCATATTTTTGGCCGTCCGAATCGACAGAGCCGATTTGACGTGATTGACGTTCTCAGCAACGGTCAGCTGCGTCGTCAGGAATTTCTGATATTCGTCCCAGCTGTGTGAAACGATCTTAAGAAGGAAATCCATTTCACCGGCAACCATGTGACATTCACGCACTTCCGGCCACGCAGCCGCACGGGCTTCGAACGCACGCAAGTCGTGTTCAGCCTGACTTGCCAAACCAACCATCGCAAACACCGTGACATTATAGCCAAGTGCCTGGGCATCAACATCGGCGTGATAGCCCTGAATGAAACCGGTTTCTTCCAGCGCACGCACACGACGCAAACAGGGCGGGGCCGAGATACCTGCACGACGTGCAAGTTCCACATTGGTCATGCGGCCATCTTCCTGTAGATCGCGCAGAATTCTGCGGTCGATCTTGTCGAGTTTGACCCGTTGCATTTATTCCTCGATTCTGTGCGCTAAACTGACCTCGTACGAAACAATATTACAGCGAGGCCCGATGCTGGCAATAATATATTCCGATCAAGAATGCAATCTTGTGCTTGGATGCCGTAACTGAAAATGCCGTAAATTCCGATTTTTATTGTCTTTTTGCCCTATGGTCTCAGGGTCTTGGCCATGCTTGGCAAACGCCCCGTCAAAAACGTAAAATTTCAACGCCTGAAAATCTGCCCAGCAGCATGTAAACTTTGTGCGAAGCTGTTGCGTCTTGCGCGGTCAGTCAATATGTTCGAGGCCAGTTTTCATTCAGCTCGGACGAATACAAAGAACATGGCCCAAGAACATCAGACCAAAGTCCTTATCATTGGCTCCGGTCCTGCCGGATATACTGCCGCGATCTATGCGGCACGTGCCAACCTTGAACCCATGATGGTGATGGGCCTGCAACCCGGTGGTCAGTTGACGATCACCACCGACGTTGAAAACTATCCGGGCTTTGCCGATGTTATTCAAGGTCCGTGGCTGATGGATCAGATGAAGGCACAGGCTGAACATGTCGGTACCAAAATGGCACACGACCTGATCACCGAAGTCGATTTTTCCAAACGCCCGTTCGTCTGCAAAGGTGATTCTGGCGATGTTTACATTGCCGAAACCATCATTATCTCAACCGGGGCTCAGGCCCGCTGGCTGGGCCTGCCGGGCGAAGAAAAATTCAATGGGCGCGGCGTTTCTGCCTGTGCGACCTGTGACGGGTTCTTCTATCGCAACAAGCCGGTCACGGTTGTTGGAGGTGGCAACACCGCGGTCGAAGAAGCCCTGTATCTTGCTGGCATCTGCTCGAAGGTTACCCTGATCCACCGCCGTGATGAGCTGCGTGCAGAAAAAATGCTGCAGGACCGTTTGCTTAAACACGAAAAGATCGATGTGGTCTGGGACAGTGTTGTTGATGACATTCTGGGTGGCGATGGCCCGATGGATGGTGTTGAAGGGGTGCGTGTCCGCAACATCAAAACCGATGAAACCACGGACATCCCGGCCGATGGTTTCTTTGTTGCCATCGGTCACGATCCGGCAACGGCGGTATTTAAGGGGCAGGTCACCATGGATGACGAAAACTATATCCTCGTCAATCCGGGCAGCACTGCAACCAACATTGCCGGTGTCTTTGCCGCAGGCGACGTCACTGACAAGATTTACCGTCAGGCCGTGACGGCTGCGGGCATGGGCTGCATGGCCGCCCTTGAAGCTGAAAAGTTCATTGCTGAACAAGAAAGCTGATCTTTTCGGCTTTGGCGTGATGGGCATCCTGTGCCACCGTCATAAACAAAATGATCCAGAAAACACCAAAGGGGATGCATTTTTGCATCCCCTTTTTCATGTGCCTGTTTTGGGTCCGATCCCGCCAATTACCTGACTTTTCACAAGAATCGCGCCGTTTGAAAATAGCGGTATAGGAAAATGCCTGCTTGCAGAAAACGTCACAGGCCTCATATTGAATTAATAATCATGTGCTTGGGCGGTTTGTGTGACGCACTTAACAGTGTTGAAACCAAATTGCCCATAAAAGAAGAGAACTATTATCAGGGGACTGGCGCAGCGACCGTGCGGCAGTGACATCTAGGAGCAGGTCTATGGACTGGGACAAGCTGCGTGTATTTCACGCTGTTGCGGAAGCTGGAAGCTTCACCCATGCGGGGGAAAATCTTAATCTGAGCCAATCGGCTGTCAGCCGGCAGATCAGTGCGCTTGAAGAAAGCGTAAAGGTTCCATTGTTCCATCGCCATGCACGTGGCCTTATCCTGACGGAACAGGGTGAACTTCTGTATCGCACGGCACATGATGTGTTTGCCAAACTTTCGATGGCAGAAGCCCGCATCCGCGAATCCAAGGAACGGCCAAGCGGCCCGCTGAAAGTAACCACCACGGTTGCCTTTGGCTCAACCTGGCTGACACCGCGCATTAACGAATTTCTTGAACGGTATCCGGAAATTGAACTGTCGCTTGTGCTCAATGACGAGGAACTCGACCTTGCCATGCGCGAAGCAGACGTCGCGATCCGCATGCAGCCGCCCCGGCAAGCCGACCTTGTACAGCGCCAGTTGATGACGCTGCGCTACCATGTGTTTGCATCGCCTGAATACATCAAACAATACGGTATCCCCAAAACGCCTGAAGATCTTAAAGATCACCGCCTGATCATTTATGGTGCGGATGCCCGCCCGCCGGTCTCAAATGTGAACTGGATGATGGCAACCGCCCAACAGTTCAAGCCTGACATGCGGCCCATACTCAAGCTGAACAACATCTACGGGATTTTCCGCGCGACCGAGTCTGGCCTTGGCATTTCGGCCCTGCCCGACTACCTGCTGCCCGCGACCAGCAATCTGGTGCGTATCTTGCCCGAACTCGAAGGGCCAAGTTTTGACGCCTACTTCGTCTATCCCGAAGAACTGCGTCATTCCAAGCGTATCGCAGTGTTCCGTGACTTCCTGATTGAAGAAATTAACAAAGGCAAGGTCAAGGCCGCGGCAGCTGCTGCGGCAGCTGCCAACAAGGCATCTTCTGACTAGCGCATATTGCCGTAAGCTTCACTGAACGCAGTACAATCTTCACGGCCCGGCCTTTGCCGGGCCGTTTGTCCATGCGCTATCAACATGGCACACCTAAAAGCACATCTGTACGATAAACCTAGATTATCCCCAGCGTATCTAATTGAAATGGCGTATTTTCTTGATCTTTCGCCACCAGATAGATCCATTTTTCCGATCAAAAAAAACCGGTTCACGAGCACACATTTCCGCATAGTTCAATTGATCTGCGACAATCAGCACCCAACCATAGATATCATTCCCCTTCATCCATCCATTGCGGAGATTTAAACCGGAATCAAGGCGACCTTTAACAATCTTCACCGCCTCTACCTTGTCATAATTCCTTCAAATTATTGACATTTCTTCGCCATGCACTAGGCGCATGGTTGGTTTGACATTATTAGACTTTAAATCACAGGTAAGCATTCTTATATTTGCATCATAGGTTGTGAGCATACGCAAAAGCGAAATTGCTCCGACCTTATCCTGATCATTTGATGATCCGTCTGCCAGAACGATATCTGGCATAGGAATCTCCCCCAGATTCCTTGTGTCTCCCAGGCACAAGCCTCCCTGTTGATCTTGCCGGTAGCACCCCCCTGCTACCGGCTTTTTTTTGCTCCTGCACAATAAATCTGCCGCCTGTTTATGCAGATAACCAACCCATGAAGTTCAATTCCACCTAATATTTCAATATTTACAATAGGTTATGATGACCTACCGAACAATTTTCTATTTATGCAGATTTTGCATGGCTGGAAAAGCAATTTGTCAGTGGTCATTCCCGTCAAAAACGCTATCTTGCTCCTCGAACCACAGCGGTACACACCGCAGCGTGGTACAGAGTTTTCTCCCTGACCGAATTTCGGTCTTTGCCGGGCGCCCTGCCCGGCATACCCAGGGCCCCGAGAGGGGTCCTACGTCTCCCAGACGTGAAGCCTCCCTGATAAACTTGCCGGGCATTTAATATGCCCGGCTTTTTTTTGCCTTTTCCCCAAATACTCTCGCATCTGCCACGCAAGCGTGATCCGATGTCATCACCCGATGACTTGGCAAAATCATCGCAACCTCGCACTATGATCCCAACGAACCGTCCATGGCAGCTATCGTGCATATGCAATCGGTTTGACAGTGACGTCTGCGTGTCAGGAAACAGTTGATTATGAAAAGCACACTTTGGGCGTTTCTGTTTGGCAAACCGGTGAACGCGCATCTGCCCGAACGCGTCCTGATCGCCATCGAACACCAGCAACGTGACAGCGAAAAGCTGATCGGATGGGTGCAGCTTCTGTTGGTGACAATATTTGCCATCCTCTATGCCTTTGCCCCGACCAGCGCCATGAACAAGGGGTTTCATCCCGTTCCATGGGCCTTGTCACTGTATTTCATGTTTACCTTTGCACGCCTGATCCTGTCATATCGCATCGCATTGCCACACTGGTTCTTGACGGTATCGGTCATTGCCGACATCGGGCTTTTGATGGTCCTGATCTGGAGCTTCCATATCCAGTATATGCAGCCAGCAAGCTTTTACCTCAAAGCGCCGACAATGATTTACGTCTTCATCTTTATTACCTTACGCAGCCTGCGTTTTGATCCACGCTACATCCTGATTGCTGGTGGGGCGGCCGCCTTTGGCTGGCTGACATTGGCCCTTTATGTGATCTGGAGCGAAGGTGGAAAAAGCATGATCACGCGCGATTATGTGACCTACCTGACATCAAACTCGATTCTCATCGGGGCAGAGGTCGACAAAATCATCGCCATTGTTCTGGTATCGGGGGTGCTGGCCATTGCGGTACTGCGCGCCCAACGGTCTTTTATCCGGGCCATTACCGATGAAATTGCTGCCAAGGATCTTTCACGGTTTGTGTCACCTGAAATTGCCGACCGCATCACCCGTGCGGAACATCAAATCAAACCCGGCGAAGGCGATGCTGTCACAGCAACGGTGATGTTTACCGACATCGAAGGCTTTTCGACCATATCGGAAAAACTGAGCCCGAAAGAGCTCGCCAAACTGTTAAATGAGTATTTCACACAGACCAGTGCGGTCATCGACAGGTTCGGCGGGATCATTACCCAGTTTGAAGGCGATGCGATGTTGATCACGTTCAATGCGATCACATCCGATCCCGATCATGCCGCCAACGCAGTCCGCACCGCTCTGGCCATTCAGGAAATTGCGCAATCACATACCTTCTGCCACGGCGCAAAAATCAAAACCCGTTGCGGGATTAACACGGGCGAGATCATCGTTGGGGCAATCGGTGCCGAAAACCACCTGACATTTACCGTGCATGGCGACAACGTCAATATTGCCGCCCGCCTTGAACAGCTCAATAAGCAATATGGCAGCTACATCCTTGCAACCAAGGAAACCCATCGTGCCTGTGGTGATCTGTGCGAAGGATCAGACTGGACGCCCTGTGGCGACGTGATCGTGCGTGGCCGCGCGGCCCCGACTCCTGTGCTTAGCATCGCCAGCCCGTCATAGATCCAAAGCCTGCTCTCCCTTGAGACCTCATTACCGCAACCGCAATGCCACGACCCGGACAAAATAAAAGTCCGGGGAGCCTAAGCTCGCCCGGACTTGGGGACAGATGGTCTTGGGGAGACCGATCAGATGCGCTGCCTTACCCGTGGGGTGCAATCGCTGTGGGGACAGCTTTTTACGGGTCCGATGCTAGTGAGGGAGGGCACCGCATCGATGTTTACGCATCTGACAATTGTGAATATGCCCGCGAAATGCGGCTCAAAAATCGGCCATCCGTGACCATTTCCGGGCGAATTACGGCAAATTGCGGCACAGCACCACCGATGCCGAAATTGCGACCAACACACAAAAAAAAGGGGCGGGGATAAACCCGCCCCAACTTATTCGGGGTCATCATGGTCTTGGGGAGACCGATCAGCCGCGGAATTTTCAGGCGGGGGAACAGCCTGAAAAATAAGCGATCCAGCATTATGAGGGGGGACAGATTTTGCTGACCGCGTCCTCGGCTGACAGTTAGGAATTTGGCCGATAAACAAGGCGGGAAAATAGGTCGCATTAGACCATTTCGGGGCGAATTATGGTCAAACCGAGGCAGACAGAAACTAAGTCACTGATACTATTATAAATCTCCAATGCCATCTGCACGGTCGGCACGGAAGTACCAAAACAAATTTCTGTGCCACAACCAATCGCCACAACCAAACCCCAACCCAAATAACCCCACAAGCCGTAATAGAATTGATCTATTGCAAATGATCACAGGATTGACTGGAATAAAGTTTTTACCAGGCAGATACTGCGTCTAACGAAATTGGGTCACCACCCTTTTGGGGCCCCACCCCGAATAAAAGGAGAAAACAAATGCAGATTGATATCGGTATTACTGAAACGAACCGCACGGAAATCGCCGACGGCCTTGGCCGCGTTCTGGCAGATTCCTATGCACTGTATCTGAAAACCCACAACTTCCATTGGAATGTAACGGGTCCGATGTTCCAAACCCTGCACACCATGTTCGAAGGACAATACACCGAACTGGCAACCGCGATTGACGAAGTTGCCGAACGTATTCGTTCGCTTGGTGCATTCGCACCCGCCAGTTTCTCGGCCTATGCCGAACTCTCCTCGATCGAGGAAGAAAAAGGCGTCCCTGCTGCCAAGGATATGATCGCACAGCTGATCACAGGGCACGAAACCCTGATCAAAACTGCGCGTTCGCTCTATCCGATTTGCGATAGCGCGGACGATGACGCAACCGCCGACCTTCTGACCGCCCGCATTCAGGTCCACGAAAAAACCGCCTGGATGTTGCGCTCCCTGCTTGAAGGCTGATCGGCGCAACTTCAAAATTAAGAACGGCCCGGAATGAATTTTCCGGGCCGTTTTTTTGTGCCAAGGCAAGAACCCCGGCACGGGATTGGCAATCAGGAAAGGAGCAACCTGATCACCAGACTGAACAGACCGTTTACTGACTGTGTTTGGCAATCGCGGCTCTGGCGGCCTTGACCATTGCCGCACCATCGACACCCTTTTCATTCATTTCGGCAATCCAGCGATCAATCACTTCATCGGATTTACCGGCAAACTTGTCGGTTTCTTCGGCCGACAGCTGAATGACTTCTCCTGATTTCGAAAAGATGTCTTCGCCGCGCGGCTCAATCGCATCCCATGCATCGCCAATTTCCTTGGCAATATGCGCCCCGGAATTATCATCGATCACTTTCTTCAAATCATCGGGCAGGGCTTCATACCGGTCCTTGTTCATCGCAAACATAAAGACCAGTGTGCCAAACCGCACACCATCGGCACCTTCAATCGAATATTTGGTCATATCCTGAATTTTGAACGGAATGGCAACTTCAAACGGGATCAGCGCACCGTCCACCACACCAAGCGAAAGTGCCTGTGGTAAATCAGGTACAGGCATGCTGACAGGTTGCGCCCCCCAGCTTTCAAGCATCCAGACACCGGTTCGCGATGGCGCACGAAGCTTCATGCCTTTCAGATCCGCAAGGCTCTCGATCTTCTTTTCGGTGGTAAAAAGTGCCTGCCCCGTATGGACATGGATCAGCAAGGGTTTGATATCGTCAAAATCCTGCGACAGATGTTCTTCATAGACATCCTGAATGGCCATATTGGTGATCGCGGCACTGCCGGTATGCACAAACGGAAGCTCAAACACTTCGCTACGCGGATACACGCCGGGCGTATAGCCAAGCGCGCTCCAGCCAAGATCAACCGCACCATCGCGGATATGGCTGTAAAGTTCGGTCGGCTTGCCGCCCAGCGACATAGCCGGATAAATCTCGATCTTGATCCGGCCATCGGATTGTTCTTCGATCCGCTTGGCCCATGGTTCAAGGAACTGGGTTTGTGCAGTGGATTTTGGCCCCAACACATGTTCAAGAATAAAAGTAAATTCGGGTTCGGCATGCGCAGATATCGCACTTGCCAGACAGCCCACAGCAACCGCTGCGGACACACACAGGCGTTTAAACATGATCTACCTCAGACGTTTTCCCTGAAAGTCGCACAACACCCCCGCCCGCTTTGCGCGGTTTTGGTGCGGTTCAATGATGTTGTGCGTTTCTCTCTCTTGTTGTCATTTTGCCGAACGGAACGGCCCGTACGACTTTATTGGAACTGGCGGTTACCCCGCGGCCAGAGCACGGTCAATCAGGCGCCGCGCACGCACGCCGCCAGCATCAATGTTGAAATTCAAAAGCTTGCGCTCCGGATTGCGCAGCAAATTGGCCTGTTGCCCTTCGACCACTTCAAGGTCCTCGTGGAAGACCTTTGCCTGTGCATCCTTGATATTCTGCGTCAGACCGTGGTCATCAATATCAAAGTTGCGCACCATACCCCAGTAGTAGCGGCATGTGGTTTCAGTTTCCGGGGTCATGGTGTTCACAACAATCCCGGTGACACCTTTTGATCGATCTCCCTGTTGCGCACCAGTCCCGGCAAGCGCAACCCCGACATCAATCATGATGTTAGAGGGCAATGTGAATGTGCAAATCTGCCAACGGTCACAGACTTCCTTGGATTTCAGGTTATTTGCCCAGAACGGCGGCGGGACAATGTTTTCCATCCAGCGTTCCACCGTAACACTGTCATCATCCGAACGGGTCACTGGCAGGCTTTCGGTGATTTCAAGCTGTCCGATGCTTGACGGATGAACATATGTCTCATGGCTCAGGTCCATCAGGTTATCGACCAGAAGCTCATAGCCGCATTTAACGTCATATAAGCCACCATCAAAGACCCAGCCCTCTTCGGAGGCATGCGGAATCACTGGAATCAGGCTTTCGTCAGCCTTTTCCTTGTCCCCGATCCAGACCCAGACAAACCGGTCTTTTTCAACGACCGGATACGCCCGCACACAGGCTTCGGGGTGGATGCTTTCCTGATTGGGCATATGAACGCATGCGCCGGCCCCGTCAAATTCCAACCCGTGATAGCCACAGATAAGACGATCCCCTTCGACGTAGCCCTGACTCAAAGGCAACAGACGGTGCGGGCAACTGTCTTCAAGTGCGACAACAGAACGGTCAGCACGACGATACAAAACAATATTTTCATTGCAGATGGTGCGCGCAACCGGCTTACGGCCAATTTCGCCATCCCACCCTGCAACATACCAGAAGTTACGCAGGAACATGTTTTCTCTCCCTTGGCATTGCGCCAAATCGATTACGTACAGGTGAATGTAAATCCACTCTCTTTTTGTTATGGTTCTAATCGTAATAAAATTGGATCCAATTTGGCAAGAGGCTTTTTTACCAATCCAATCTGAACTATGATCAGACGCCTATAAAAAAACCGGGATCAAGCATGAGCAAACACGGCCAGAGAGTCCTGATCACATTGCGCAAAATGATCGCCAACGGGGAACTTCCTCCGGGCGAACGGGTTGCCGAAATTCCGATATCCGAACGGCTTGGCGTTTCGCGTACGCCGGTTCGAATTGCCTTTCGCACTCTCGAACAAGAAGGACTCCTGCGCAAAGGCGACCGCCGCGGCTATACCGTCCGTGCCATCACACCAACAGAAATAGCCGATGCCATCGAAGTGCGCGGCGTCCTCGAAGGACTCGCCGCACGCTTGGCCTGCGAACGTGGGGTTTCACCACCAGCACGCAACAGTCTTGTTAACTGTCTGTCCATGGGCGACTCATTGTTCTCAAAGGGATTTTTGACCGATGAGGACATGGAAATCTATCACGATTTCAACATGCAGTTCCATAACACCATCATTGAGGCCAGCCGCAATATCGCCATCGAAGACGCCCTGTCACGCAACGACCACTTGCCCTTTGCATCGGTGTCTTCAATCGCCTTTAACCGCGATGACATGTCCGGAGAATACCGGCGTTTTAATTTCAGCCACATGCAGCATCACATCATTTTTGATGCAATAGATAACGGTCAAGGCGCACGGGCAGAAGCCCTGATGCGCGAACATGCCAACGCAGCATTGCGCTACACCAAGATTCTCAGCCCATCGCAGAACATGCCGGAAAACTTCACCGTCATTGAACGCGAAGACTAACACCATCCCCAAAGGCACCCTCTCCATCGACACGCATGGCATTTGACAAAATTGGATCCAATTGATTTAATCTGGATCCAATTTAATCCTGCGAACAATCACACCTGGACGCAATCCGGGGACAGGGAAGGAAAATCGCCATGCTCAGAACCACCGTCCAACAGATCCATACCCTGACAGATCGCATCCGTGGATTCGATCTTGTTGCATCCGACGGATGCGTGCTTCCGCCGTGTGAACCGGGGGCCCACATCAAGGTCAACGTCACCGACACATCTGGAAATTCGGTCAAACGGTCCTATTCCGTGATAAATCCCGGTCAGACCGACAGATACCGGATCGCCGTCCTGCGTGAAGTCGATGGAGAAGGTGGATCTGCCTTCATGCACGACAAGGTAACCGTCGGTGATGAACTCAACATCGACCTGCCGCAAAATGACTTCCCACTGCACAGTGATGCTCAAAGCACCATCCTGATCGCAGGCGGAATTGGCATCACACCCATTTTGGCAATGGCCACAACGCTAACGGCGGAAAAAAAGGATTTTGCCCTGCATTACAGCAGCCGCACCCATCAGGACATGGCCCTGATGCATGATGTGCTTGATGCCGCTACCGGGCGGTGCACGCTTTATTTCGACGGCGGTACACCATCACGCGCAATGCCGCTTTCGACCATCCTTGGCCCGGTCGAGGCTGGTAAACATGTTTATGTGTGTGGGCCGGGTGGCTTGATTGATGCCGTCCTTGATGCCGCGCGCCGTCACCGTTGGGCATCTAACAACATCCATTATGAACGTTTTTCAACACCAGCAGCCCAGCTTGATGACAGTGCATTTGAAGTTCACCTTCAACACAGCAACCAAAGTTTTGACGTCCCTGTTGGGAAATCGATCCTTGATGTGCTGATCGACGAGGGCATTGATCCGCTTTATGACTGCAAAAAGGGAAATTGCGGGATTTGCACATCGGCGGTTTTATCGTGCGACGGGGACCTATCCCATCGCGACGCCTATCTGAGTGACGGACAAAAAAGCCAGAATGATCAAATGTGCATCTGCGTGTCACGCATGCAGGGCGGCGGTAAATTGACCTTGGACCTATAACGCAAAAGGCCCGGAAAATCCGGGCCTTTGTTGATTTTACACCATCAGATTGATCAGCCAAAAAGCGGATCAATCTGGCGCGCGGCCCCCAACACCGCCTTGTCATGACCATGCGGGGCACCGATCATTAAGGATGCCGGAACTGTTTGCCCGACAACATTGACCGGAATTGAAATCGCACAGGCATCAACAAGATTCAAATACCCGGTATTGCGCAACATCATCGCATTCAGATTGTCAAAGTCGGCTTCGACCTCGGCAATCTTGGGCGCCATCATCGGCAAGGTCGGGGCGATCATGACATCGACCTCTGCCATCGCCGACCCGAACTGCGCGATTACATCCGTGCGCTTGGCATAGGCAGCAATCAGGTCATCTTTTGACAGCGTCTCGGCAAACTTAATCCGTGTTAAAACGCGCGGATCACCACATGTTTCGAGCTTGTCGATATCCTTGCCATAGATGGCATGCGCTTCGGCTGACACCAGCATTTTGTTGAGGATCGCATTTTCGGCGATAAAGCCAAGATCAAGTGTCACCAGCTCATGCCCGGCAGCGCGCAACTTTGCACAAACCATCTCGAAATCGGCCTTCACCCGCCCGTCAAGACCATCGACAAAGCCACTGCTCGGTACACCGATGCGCAACGTTGCGGCACTTGCCGGCGCATCAATCACCGTCTGACCCGACATCACTTCAAACACCGTGATCACAGTATCAAGGTCCGATGCCAGCGGCCCCGGCGTATCAAAGCTTTTTGCCAGTGGATGGATGCCGTCACCCGACACCGACAGGCGCGATGGTTTAAACCCGTAAAGCCCATTGATTGCCGATGGAATGCGAATTGATCCGCCGGTATCGGTGCCCAATGCAAAATCAACTATCCCATGGGCCACGGTCAAACCACCGCCCGACGTCGACCCACCGGGAATGCCATCGGCGTCAAACACATTACCCGGCGTTCCGTAATGCGGGTTCAACCCGACACCGGAATAGGCGAATTCGCTTAATGTGGTGCGCCCGAATGGTATCGCCCCGGCTTCCTTCACCCGCCGGACAACATCGCAATCTTGCGGTGCCGGGGTGCGACCTTTCAGAAGTTCGGATCCCGCCGTGGTGGCGATACCTGCCTCATCATACAGGTCCTTGATCGACACCAGTTTACCGGCAAGCGGCAAGTTGGGATTATCAGTAATCTGTTTTTCACAACGTTCAGCATCACGTAAAATCCGGTCGCGATCAAACTCGGTAAAGATTTTATCGGCCAGATCGCCCAACTGATCAACCACGTCAATCGCAGCCGTGACCTTATCGATAATCGCCCCCATCAGGCAGCCTCCGTCCTGTTATGTTTTTTCTCTGCGCACCAAATTGCCCCAAGTTAAGGACTTAGGCGACTTCGGGCAGTTCCTTAATGTCATAGGCGTGCTCGATGGTGCGATCAAGTACCGGGTCATGCAATGCCATTTTAAAACGACGGGCCGGACGAACCCCGCCCTTTGCACCAAGAGTGCCACACAGCATCACCGATGCCTTGCCTGTACCTGATGTGGTCATCAGCCCGGAACCATCGATAAGGTCGGTCAAAGGCCGGATCGAGGCAATCGTACCTTCCTGATACAGCACCCAGTCATCGCCATCTTTTTCCTGCACCCAAGACCGCATTTCAATCTGTTCGATATGGTCTTTGACCTCATCAAACCGCCAGATTTCCGATGCCACCGGCTTTTCACAAATCTGTTTGGAAAGCGCGACAGAATGGGCTTCAAGTTCACGGTCGGTGTGATCCGACGCCAAACCAAGATAAAGCACACCGTCGTTCGCAATCAGGAACGGCTCGATCTCACCCGATGTGCCTTTACCAACCACTTCAATGGCGTCTTGCTGGGTGACCATGCCCGATGCCGTGCGGTAATAAAGCGGCACACTTGATGGCGGCTTTACCCCAATTTCGGCCAGTTCATCAATGTGATGCTGAATGGCCGCCGCATCGCGCCCGGTCCAGCCGGCAACCGTGCAATGGGCAATATCAAAACTGATTTCTGTGCCCGCAAGAGTGAATGTCATCTGCATGTTGATGTCCCAGTATTCTTGAATTTTTTGGGGGTGCCAAGATCAAAGCCCGGCACAATGAAGGGGCCCGGACCGGGATATTCCCGGCCCGTCAGCCAAATGGTGTGATGAAGGAACCTGCCCGGCCCCTAAAGGTAATCAGGCAGGAACAAGGCCAGTTGCGGCAGGAAGATCAGGCCGACAATCATCGCCATCATCACCAGAACAAACGGGATCGTGCCCAGCATGACCTCGGAAAGTCGTCCGGATTTTCGCGCCCCCTGCACAACGTAAAGGTTCAAGCCAACCGGTGGGGTGATCAACGCCATCTCGATCAGAACGATCAAAAGAATGCCAAACCAGACCTTATCGAACCCCATTCCGGTCATGATCGGCACAATGATCGGAATGGTCGCCACCATCAGTGACAGGGTTTCGATAAAGAAACCCAGCACGATATAAAGAGCGACCACGACCATAAGGGTGCCCATCGGGCTAAAGTTAAGGCCGGTCAAAAGGTCTTTAAGTTCACGCCCCATGCCCGCCGCCGTCAGGGTAAAGTTCAGGAAATACGCCCCGATGATCACAAGCATGATCATGGCGGTAATCCGAACGGTTCCGACCAGACACAATTTAATCATGTCATTGGAAACACCCCGGTTAAAGGCGGCGATCAACATGGCAATCACAACCCCGATGGCCGCAGACTCGGTCGGTGTCGCCCATCCGGCATAGATTGATCCGATCACCGCGATAAACAGGATCAGGATCGGGATCAGATGTCGCAGGCTTCCGACACGTTCCGCCCATGTAAATGAACGGCTTTGCCCGCCAAGCGACGGCTTGATCTTGCACAGAACAACCGTGACCAGCATGAAGGCAACCGCCATCACAAGCCCCGGCACCAAACCCGCCAGAAACAGGCGTGGAATGGATGTTTCGGTCAGGAACCCGTAGACAATCAGATTGATCGATGGCGGGATCATGATGCCAAGTGTACCGCCCGCCGCAATCGCCCCGGAAAACAGTTTTGGATCATAGCCAAGCTTTTCGGCTTGCGGCATCGCCACCGTTGCAACCGTGGCCGCCGTGGCCACCGATGATCCTGACGTTGCCGAAAACATCGTCGCGGTCCCGATATTGGCGTGGATCAACCCACCCGGAAGCCAGGAAAACCATTTATCCAGCGCCTCATAGGTTTTTTCGGCAATCCCGCCACGCACCAGAATTTCGCCCAGCAGGACAAAGAATGGAATGGCGATCAGGGTTGATGAGTTTGACGATGACCAGACAACCTGACCCAGCCCGCGCAAAAGCGGGAACGGGGTAAAGAACTGGTCAACACCAATGCCCAGCAGAAACAAAACAATCCCGACCGGGATGGATAAGGCCAAAAAGCCCAAAAGGGATGCGGTTACAGCAAAAATCATGTCTCAAGCTCCACTTCGGAGCGCGCACCGACAAGCGCATCGGCCTGATCAAAATCGCGACGCATCATCAATACCAATGACAGGATGACAAGAACGCAGGCCGACACCGCAAACCAGATCCAGCCCGAAAGCCAGATCGTCTGTGGAATCCAAAGGGGCGTTTCAAGCGCAGTATTGGCCCGAGATCCGCGTTCGATGGTTTTTTCAAGCACCGGCCAGCATTGAAACGCAACAAGTGATGCCACCCCGGCCAAAGCCACAATTGCAATCAGGTCAAGCAACGCCCGACCGCGTGTCTGCAAACGCAACCGGATCAGATCAATGCGCACATGGGCAAGCTCCGTCAGGGCATATGACATCCCCCAACTGGCAACGCCTGCCATAACATATCCTGATATTTCTTCGGCACCGCCAAGCGATATACCGACTTCACGCAGCACGATTTCTGCGATAATCAGGATCACGGTGCCCGTCAGAACAAGTCCGACGAGCAACGCGATAATGCGGTTTGTGCGGCGGATGGCCGCAATCAATGTATTGGTCACTGTTCCGGCCTCTCCGCCTATTGCTGAAACTTAATTCAGCGGTACGGTAACACCGACCGTTTTGCCAACGCTATCGTTCCAGCGCGCAACCCAGTCATCACCTGCACGTTCTGCCCACTCCGGCAGGACCGTTTCGGTCAGGATGGCTTTTGCCTGTGCAACGTCGGCATCAGACACATCAACCAGCGTCATATTCGCCGGATCACCCGCCGGGCAGGTACCATTACCGGTCAGGCATGCAACATCGTTTTTCAACGCATCGGCAGCCGATGCCCAAGCTGGCGCTTCGAATTTGGTTGCAACTTCATCGGTGATGAATTTCTGGGTTTCAGCCGACAATGAATTCCATTTATCAAGGTTCATCGCGGTAACAACCGGATCCCATCCGCCCAGCGGAATGGTCATCAGATGGTCGGATACTTCCCACCAACCTGCACTGTACCCGGAACCGGCACCCGTGACGGCACAATCGATCACCCCACGTTCAAGCGCACCCGGAACTTCCGAAAACGCCACATTCACACCGTTGGCACCCAGTGCTTCAAGGAACTTGGTGGTCATACGGCCCGAACCACGGACTTTTTTGCCTTTAAGATCGGTGATTGAAGTCACTGCACCCGCACAGAAAACCACCTGCGGCGGATATGGTGCAATGGCAAGGACCTTGGAATTGAAACGGGCTTCAAAGATCTCGTCGACCATCGGACGGGCGGCTTCGACCATGGCCTGTGCTTCGGCGGCGGTGTTTGCCACCAGCGGCACATCGAGGCCTTCAAGTTCTGGCGCATCGCCAACCGCGTAATCGCCAACCGTCATGGCAACGTCAAAAACACCGTCGCTCAGCAAACGGAAAACGTCGCCGCCGCCAATGCCCATCTGATCATGGGTGGTCATCTGAACAGTGATGTCACCGTTTGAATCTGCTGGAAGGGTTTCGGTCCAGAACGGGTTTTCATATTGTTTATAAAGCGGCAGGCTGCTCCAACTGCCGACAACCGAAAGTTCTTCGGCAACTGCAGGTGTGGCAACAAAACCGGCACCAAGTGCGGATACCGCCAAAAGCGAAGAAACCATCTTTTTCATAAGAATGTCCTCTCTGATAACTCGTTTATGATTGATATACTTCAGGCTTCGTCTGAAGGGAAAACTCCGCGGCTTCTGCAAGAACGTCGGTTACAAGCATCAAGCCCGGCTCGTGCGTGATGGCAAAATCCGGCAACACGTTGCGAATTGCCATTTGTGGCGTGACTCCGCACGCCCAGAAAACCGGGATGTCCCCCTCGTTGATGACGGGTTCATCGCCAAAATCCGGTTTCATAATATCCGCAATACCGATCTGCGATGGATCACCGATATGAACCGGTGCGCCGTGGGCCAGACGATATCTGTCGGAATACAGGATCGCCCGGATCGCATCACCGGGCGCAAAGGATCGCATCGAAACCACCAAGGGACCGTGAAAACGCCCGGCCGGGGTGGTCGCGATATTTGTCACATACATCGGCACATTACGGTTCGCATCCATGTGGCGTAACCGCACACCGCCGCGCGTAATGGCCGCTTCGAATGAAAATGAACATCCCAGAACGAATGTCACCAGATCATCACGCCAGACATCGGAGACGTCCGTGACGCTGGTGTATTCGGCACTACCACGGAAAACGCGATAACCCGCAAGATCGGTTCGGATATCAAGATCAATGCCCAGTTCCGGGATGTGGGGCGATCCCGGTTCGGACATGCCGATCAGTGGGCATGATTTGGGGTTCTTTGAACAGAACTGCAAAAACTCGTCGGCATAGTCCGCCGGTAAAATCGCAAGGTTCCCCTGAAGGTACCCTGATGAGAAACCGGTCGTCGTTCCTGTGTGCTCGCCACGTCGGATTGATGTGCGCAACGCCAATGGCGTGATCCGCGAAATATCATCCAAATTGGTGTCAACGGAACGGGTGGCGCTTTTTGATGCGGTCATTTTCAGTCCCATTCTCTGCCTCTGACGAAAGATTGAGAAATGGAACCGATCTTGTCAAGTAATCATTTTAAATGGTTTATGATCGTTTTTAGCGATCAATTTGATCTGACAGTCGTGCTGCCTCCTGAATAGCCGCGCCAATTTCGCCGTTCCGTTCGGCGTAATAAGTGATGACAAAATGCAATGCCGTCAGGGATGCTTCAGGCAAAACAGGGATTGGTTTGATATGGTCGGCCCACTCGGAATTCTTGACCATAAGTGTTGGTAAAACCCCAATTCCAAAGCCCCCCGCCACCAAATGTTTGACCGTCGAAAGCGATGCCGAACCATGCAGGGCCGGTTGCGAAATATCGGGGGCGGCAAAGATACTTTCGACTTCGCGAAACGGCGGCGTTCCTTTGGGAAAAGTCACAATAGCGTGCTCGGCCAGATCGCGTAACGTCAAGGGCGCGTCACCCAATTCCAGATCTTCGGCACAGTACCAGCCAAGCTCAACCGGCTTAAGCGGCGCGGCAACGGCCCCTTGTGGCACGGATTCGCGCAACATGATCGCGACATCCATGTCATCGTCACTCAGCGCCTTGCTAAGCTGCCCGGATGTATCAACCGATAATTCAAACCGGACCTTGGGAAAGTCATCTTTTAACGTGTTAAGCATATCGGTCAGCAACGTATGCACGATGGTTTCCGCCACCCCGATCCTGACCGTCCCACTCAGCTCGCCCGGATGGGTCAGCTCCTGCCAGATGCGATCACGTGCGCGCGATAAGCGCTGGGCTTCCTCGATAAACCGTAACCCCGCCGCAGTCAGGCGCACCTGCCGGTTGCTGCGGTCAAACAGCATCATGCCCAGCTTCTTTTCCAATGCGGAAACGCGGGCTGAAATCGCCGATTGCGACAGGTTGTATTTCTGCGCTGCTGCGCGAAACCCACCGGCCTTGACGATGTCTTGCAATATTTCGATATCTTTAAACTCAAACACGTATCGCCACCCTGATTTGATCTGATTTCGATCACAATACCTATCCGTCGATCACTTCGCACGATCATTTGATGGAGAAATTGATCAATTCGCGGTTTGTCGCCGTACCAACAAGGACCAACAAACTGAAATCAAACACGTCTCACTGGCTGTTCACCGAGGCGTGACTTGCCCGAATGTCATTTTGCGCGGACATTATGTTCAGTGCGATTTTGGAGGAAGCAATGCTGATACGCCGCAACAAAGGCTGGGAAATCCCGGAACGTGAAGCCACCCCCGAAGCGGTTTACAAAAACCGCCGGCAGTTTCTAAAAGGGATTGCTGCTGGTTCAATCGGTGCTTCCGCCGCAGCCATGCCGCTTGGCAGTGCGCTAGCCCAAGGGACAAGCCCCACCGCCGACCTTTATCCGGTGACCCGCAATCCGGCCTATACCGTTGATCGCGAAATGACCGAAAAGGCCAAGGCGCTGACCTATAACAATTTCTATGAATTCGGGTCGCACAAATCCATCTCATCAGCCGCACAGGCGCTTAAACTGCGTCCATGGACGGTCAAGATTGACGGGATGGTCGAAAAGCCGATTGAAATCGATTTCGAAGACCTGGTGCGCAAAATGCCGCTTGAAGAACGGGTCTATCGTTTCCGCTGTGTTGAGGCATGGGCCATGACCGTCCCGTGGTCAGGCTTTCCGATGAAGGCACTGGTCGATTTTGCCAAGCCATTGTCAGGCGCAAAATATGTCGAAATGGAAACCGCCAGCCAGAAGGAAACCATGCCGGGCCTGCGTCAGTTCTGGTATCCATGGCCTTACGTCGAAGGCCTGTCGATGGCCGAGGCCACCAACGAGCTGACCATGATTGCCACAGGCATCTACGGCGAAGAAATGCCCAAACAAAACGGTGCACCGCTGCGTTTGGTCACCCCGTGGAAATATGGGTTCAAAAACATCAAATCCATCGTCCGTATCACCTTTACCGACAAACGCCCGGTCAGTTTCTGGGAAGAACTCAACAAGGATGAATACGGCTTCTGGGCCAATGTGAACCCCAAAGTCCCCCATCCACGCTGGAGTCAGGCACAGGAACGCCTGCTCAATAACGGCGAAACCGTCCCGACCCAGATTTACAACGGCTACGGCGACTATGTGGCTGACATGTACAAGGGCATGGAAGACGAAAAACTGTTTATGTAATCCCTCCCCGACCCACGACGTCCCAACAAAGAAGGGCTGCCACACGGCAGCCCTTCTTTGCATGTCAAACGATGCCCCGCCGATCAGATCATCACACCATTAAACGTGATGTCATAAAGCAGCTTGATGTTCAGCGCGATGATGACCGCCGCAATCAGCGATGCGGCAATCGTCATCCACATCGGGGCCCGCAAATCACCCATCTTTTCACGCGACGCGGTAAACATCACAAGTGGCACGACAGCAAACGGCAGTTGGAAACTCAAAACCACCTGCGACAGGATCAAAAGCTTGGCGGTTTGTCCTTCGCCGTAAATCACCGTCACGGCAATCGCCGGCACAATCGCAATCAGCCGCGTCACCAAGCGCCGCATCCAGTTGGGCAGCCGGATGTTGATAAACCCTTCCATCACGATCTGACCGGCCATGGTCGCGGTCACCGTCGAACTGAGCCCGCAACATAAAAGTGCAATGGCAAACAATGCCGGGGCAACCGATGCGCCCAAAAGTGGCGCCAGCAACTCATGGGCAATGCCGATATCATCGACATTCGTGCGCCCTGCCACATGGAACGTGGCGGCCGCCAATATCAGGATCGATGCATTGATCAGAAGCGCAAATGACAGGGCAACGGTGGAATCAAGCGTGGCATATTTAAGCGCCTCGCGCTTACCTTCGGGGGTGTGCTCATAGGCCCGCGTCTGCACAATGCCCGAATGCAGATACAGGTTATGAGGCATCACCGTCGCGCCAATAATACCAAGTGCCAGATACAGCATATTCTGATTGCCAATCAGATCGACTGTCGGGGCAAAACCGACAATCACCCCATGCCAATCGGGGTTGGCCATGGCAATCTGCACACCAAAACAGACCGATATCACCGCCAGTAATGAGATGATGAACCCTTCGACCCAGCGAAACCCGCGCCCCTGTAACCACAAGATCAAAAGAACATCGGCTGCTGTGATCAAAACCCCCAATTCAAGCGGGATCGAAAACAACAGATTAAGTGCAATCGCCGTCCCGATGACTTCGGCCAGATCGGTCGCACAGATGGCCAGTTCCGCCAAAACCCAAAGCGGCCATGACACCCAGTTCGGAAACGCATCCCGGCACGCCTGCGCAAGATCGCGGCCTGACCCGATGGCCAACCGCGCACACAGTGATTGCAAAACAATCGCCATGACGTTGGATAACAAGGCGACAAACAGCAACGCATAGCCAAACTGCGACCCACCGGCCAGTGATGTCGCCCAGTTGCCCGGATCCATATAGCCAACCGCAACCAGATACCCCGGTCCGGCAAAGGCCAGAAACTTACGGAATTTTCCCGACTGGTTGGATACCGCAATGGATCGAAACACCTCCATCAAGGATGGATCGGATGCATCATTGCGCCATCCCACATCACGTGCGGGGGCTTGCTTGGCTTCGGACATCTGAAAACGGCCTGACTGTGAAATACCCTTACGGTCTGTAAGGTCACTATTTATGACGCGGCTTCTAAAGTTAGTCAAACCTAACTTTATGGCAAATTCGACACATTTCAGAGGTTGGAATACCCCCCAAACCCCGGCAACCAAAGACCACAAGATCAATTCATGCCTTAAGGCCCCTTGCGGCGGCGTCCCTTGTATTTTGATTTATTAGCTGATTTCGAACCGGGTCCGATAGTACCAATCGTTCGCGCCATTGGCCCTGCTTCGGCCAGACCAAGTTCCTGATCTTCAAGTCGCTTGATCTCGTCACGCAGACGGGCGGCTTCCTCAAACTCAAGGTTTCCGGCGGCATCACGCATACGTTTTTCAAGATCCTCGATGTGGGCGCGCAGGTTATGACCAATCAGCGTATCGCCCGACACACCCGTATCGACCGTAACGTAGTCCTGTTCAGCGACACTTTCGATGACGTCATTGATCCGCGACCGCACACTTTCGGGCGTAATGCCATGAGCCTCGTTATAGGCAACCTGCTTTTCGCGCCGACGGTTGGTTTCATCAATCGCGTATTCAAGGCTGTCGGTCATCTTATCGGCATAAAGCAACACACGCCCATCAACGTTACGCGCCGCACGGCCAATGGTCTGCACCAGTGATGTTTTCGACCTAAGGAACCCTTCCTTGTCTGCATCCAAAATCGCCACCAGCGCACATTCGGGAATGTCCAAGCCTTCCCGCAGCAAGTTAATCCCGACCAGAACGTCAAACACGCCAAGACGCAAATCGCGGATGATCTCGATCCGTTCCAGCGTATCAATATCGGAATGCAGATACCGCACCCGAATGCCATGTTCGTGCAGATATTCGGTTAAATCCTCGGCCATGCGCTTGGTCAAGGTCGTGACCAAAACACGTTGTCCTTTAGCCGCACATTCCTTGGCCTCCCCCAGCAAATCGTCAACCTGCGTTTCGACCGGCCGAATAATACAAACCGGATCGATCAGACCGGTGGGACGGATCACCTGCTCGGTAAACACGCCCCCTGTGCGTTCCATTTCCCATTTGCCCGGTGTTGCCGACACAAACACGCTTTGCGGGCGCATCGCTTCCCATTCTTCGAATTTCAGCGGCCGGTTATCAACACAGCTTGGCAGGCGGAACCCATGTTCGGCCAGGGTGAACTTGCGGTTAAAGTCACCCTTGAACATGCCGCCGATTTGGGGCACGGCAACGTGGCTTTCATCGACAAACAGCAAGGCATTTTCGGGCAAATATTCAAACAGGGTCGGCGGCGGATCACCGGGATTACGGCCCGATAGCCAGCGCGAATAGTTTTCGATCCCTTTGCAATGGCCAACCGTTTCCATCATCTCAAGATCGAACGTCGTGCGTTGCTCAATCCGCTCAGCTGCCAGAAGCTTGCCTTCGTTCTGGAACTGGGCAAGGCGGTCTTTCAGCTCCTGCTTGATACCTGTCATGGCCTGCACCAAGGTCGGGCGCGGGGTGACGTGGTGCGAATTGGCATAGACCGTGACCGAATCCATGCTGGCAAATTTATGCCCGGTCAGCGGATCAAACTCGGCCAGTTCCTCAATCTCGTCCCCAAACATCGACACCCGCCATGCGCGGTCTTCCGAATGGGCCGGAAAAATTTCCAAAACATCGCCGCGCACCCGGAATGTCCCGCGTGAAAAGGCCGCGTCATTGCGGGTATATTGCAATTCGACCAAACGCTTCATGATGTCGTTGCGATCAACTTCATCGCCAACCGAAATGCGCTGCGTCATTTCAAGATAGGTTTCAACCGCCCCAATACCGTAAATGCACGACACCGACGCGACGATGATACAGTCGTTGCGCTCTAAAATCGCACGGGTTGCCGCGTGACGCATCCGGTCGATCTGCTCGTTGATCGACGAGTCTTTTTCGATATAGGTATCACTGCGCGGCAAATAGGCTTCCGGCTGATAATAGTCGTAATAAGATACGAAATACTCGACCGCATTTTCCGGGAAAAAATACTTCATTTCCGCATAAAGCTGGGCGGCGAGTGTCTTGTTCGGGGCCAGAACCAATGCCGGACGCTGGGTCTGTGAAATGATATTGGCCATGGTAAAGGTCTTGCCCGACCCGGTCACACCCAGCAGAACCTGATCACGCTCATCATCATTGATGCCGTCCATAAGCTCGGCTATCGCGGCGGGCTGATCGCCTGCTGGCTGATATTCTGTCACTAGCTTGAATTCCCGCGATCCTTCGACCGGCGGGCGGCGTTTTGTCAAAAATTCCGGTAGCGCATTCATCGGGCAGGCCCCTGTTTTATCCTATGTGTAGTTATAAGACAGATATGCCCAACCGCAAGCCCCACCCCTGACACATCCTGTCAGGAAATGTCAGCAGATGTCAGGACGCCACTTAATGGGAACAATGCCCAATTCATGGCGTTAAGGGTTAAGTTCTTTCCGATCAGACAGATCAAGGGTCGAAAATACGATCAAATCATCCCAAAGAACCCGCAGAAGCGCCGAATGAGCCTTGAATTGAAATTAAGGCAGGCGTAGGGTCCGATCCGAAAGAACGCGATTCTTTTCACTTCTTTTTTCATTCCAGGGAAACAGACCAATGGCGTTTATTGCCGACCGTTTGAGCCGTATCAAACCTTCTCCCACCATTGCCGTCACCACCAAAGCCGCCGAGCTCAAAGCCGCTGGCGTTGATGTGATCGGTCTTGGCGCAGGTGAGCCGGATTTCGATACCCCCGACAACATCAAAGCCGCTGCCAAAGCCGCCATCGATGCAGGTAAGACCAAATACACTCCGGTCGCCGGCACGCCCGAGCTGCGCAAGGCAATTGTCGAAAAGTTCAAACGTGAAAACGACCTGGAATACACTATCGACGAAATCACCGTCGGGTGTGGTGGTAAACAGACCCTGTTCAATGCGTTCTTTGCAACGCTGAACGCGGGCGACGAAGTTGTCATCCCGGCACCGTACTGGGTTTCCTACCCGGATATGGCGCTGATGGCCGAAGGCACCCCTGTCATTGTTGAATGTCAGGAAGAAAACGATTTTAAAATCACCGCTGCCGAGCTTGAAGCTGCCATCACGCCAAAAACCAAATGGGTGGTTCTGAACTCCCCGTCCAACCCGACCGGTGCGGCCTATTCGCGCACCGAGTTGCGCGCAATTGCGGACGTTTTGCTCAAACACGAAAACGTCTACATCATGTCCGATGACATGTATGAGCACCTCGTCTATGACGGGTTCGAATTCACCACCATTGCCCAAGTTGAGCCAAAGCTCAAAGCTCGCACGCTGACCTGTAATGGTGTGTCGAAATCCTATGCCATGACCGGTTGGCGTCTTGGCTATGCGGCGGGTCCGGTTGAGCTGATCAAAGCGATCAACAAGGTTCAGTCGCAGTCAAGCACCCACACCTCCTCGATCAGTCAGGCTGCTTCGGTCGAAGCCCTGAACGGTCCGCAAGATTTCCTCGCCGAGCGCGCAGAAGTCTTCAAAGGCCGTCGTGATCTGGTTGTCGCAGCCCTGAACGAATGCGAAGGCCTGTCGTGCAAAAAGCCTGAAGGTGCGTTTTACGTTTATCCGTCCTGTGCGGGCGTAATCGGCAAAACCACCCCGGATGGCACGAAAATCGAAACCGACACCGATTTCATCACCTACCTGCTTGAAGCAGAAGGCGTTGCTGCAGTTCCGGGTTCGGCATTCGGTCTGGCCCCGTATTTCCGCATTTCCTATGCAACGTCGGATGCGGCCCTGACCGAAGCCTGCGCACGCATCAAACGCGCTTGTGCTGCTTTGAAATAAGTCGCACGGGTTCAGCATTTCCTCGCTGAAAAACATTTCACAGGGTCCGGCACTTGCCGGGCCCTGTTTTTTTGTCCATTATTCAATTCAACAATTGCGCACCAAATTACCGATAAATCGGACACACCATGTTAAACGAGAATTTCTATGTCACCGTCGACGGGGTCAGCCTGTCCTGCCAACGGATCATTCCCCTCGATGTGATGGACGATGCCCCCACCATCATTTTCCTGCACGAGGCCCTGGGCACCATCCGCATGTGGCGCGATTTCCCGGCAAAGTTTGCCACCGCCACCAAACATCCGGTGATCATTTATGAACGGCGCGGCCATGGACGGTCTGATCCACATGGGGACGGCGATGTCCCGCGCCCGATTGATTTTCACAATGTCGAAAGTGATGTCTATCTGCATGGATTGATCAGCCAACTTGGTCTGACCCGCCCGGTCCTGTTTGGGCACAGCGACGGGGCCACCATTGCGCTTAAATATGCCGCCCGCTTTCCCGACAATGTTAGCGCTGTCATATCCGAAGCCGCACATGTGTTTGTTGAAGACGTCACCATTGCCGGGATCAATGATGCGGCCTCAATCTATGCCATGACCGACTGGAAAACCAAACTCGAACGCCATCATTTTTTCCAGACTGACATGGTGTTCAAATCATGGGTCGATACATGGCGCCAACCGGCATTTCGCGACTGGAACATGGTTGACGAACTGCCCAACATCACCTGCCCGCTTTTGGTGATACAGGGCGATGATGACCAGTTTGGAAGTGACGATCAGGTCGATACCATCTGCAAACATGTCCGCGGCCCGGTGACAAAAATGCTGATCAAGGAATGCGGCCACATCCCGCATTTTGATCAGCCTGAAAAGGTGATTACTGCGAGCCTGAAACATCTTGGCATCAAAGCACCAGTCACAGCCTAGGGGCAAGGACCCAACACCATCAAAACAAACAAAGCCCCGGCTGCATCATGCAACCGGGGCTTTTTCGTTCGGGCCGCAACCCGGAAATTCGGTTTTCTTAGTCAGCCAGTGCGTCTTCGGCGTCAATGACAACCGCGACCGCATGGATCACAGACGCAATACGGATCGCGTTCTGAATGGTTTCTTTTTTGATACCAGCGCCTTTAAGAACCTTGTCATGGCTATCGATGCACATGCCACAGCCGTTGATCGCCGACACCGCGATTGAAAACAGCTCAAAATCGGCTTTATCAATGCCCGGCTTGCCGATGATGTTCATGCGAAGGCGCGCTGGCATCGAACCATATTCGTCATCTGACACCAGATGTACGAACCGGTAATAAATGTTGTTCATCCCCATGATTGCGGCCGCACCCTTGGCGGCTTCAAGGGCTTCGTCGGAAAGCTTGGCTTTGGCTTCTGCGGCAACTGCCTTGATCAATTTGGCGTTGCGCGATGCGAAAGCACAGGCCAGCGCGGTGCCATAAACCTGTTGATCGGTCATGCCCGGATTGTTCGCCATGCTCGACAGGTTCAGCTTCAGGTCCTTGGCATAGGCTGGCATTGCGTCTTTGATTTCGGTAATCGAAGTCATTGGTTTTCCCCTGAATTCCGTGATGCGAACGTCGCAAAAATCATTAAACAAATCAGCCGCCACCCGACTGCCAGATATGCAGACATCAGGATCGATAAACATCCGATGGGCTGAAAGCGGGACCGGGCAAATGCCCGATCCCAAAATCGTCTGAACCAGACTTAGAGGGTTTCGTCACCCTGGGTCCAGTTGCACGGGCACAACTCGTCGGTCTGAAGCGCATCAAGAATACGCAGTGCTTCATGCGGGTTACGACCAACGTTAAGATCGTTTACCTGCACGTGACGGATGATGTTATCCGGATCGACGATGAAGGTCGCACGCAGGGCAACACCGGCGTCTTTGGCCAGAACACCAAGGGCGGTCGAGAGTTCTTTTTTCTCGTCAGCCAGCCATACGAACGGGCTGTCGCCCAGATCTTCGTGGTGGGTGCGCCATGCAGCATGGACGAAATCGGTGTCGGTCGAGCAGCCCAGAAGAACCGCATCACGGTCTTCGAAATCACCGTTCAATTCGCCGTAACCGACAATTTCGGTCGGGCAAACAAAGGTGAAATCTTTCGGCCAGAAGAACAAAATCTTCCACTTGCCGTCATAGGACTTATCGGTAACCGGTGCGAAGCTGTCCGGGGATTTGCCCGAAACACCAGTCAGATTAAATTCAGGAAGCGTATCACCAACGGTAAGCATTATGGTTACTCCTAACCCTAGTTAAAAAACCCAATTGCGGCCCCCGACAGGCCGCTAATTCTTGTACGCAAGTGCGAAATGAACACTCACTGCTGGCGATTTGTAGTGAAATGCACTAACTAAGACAAATAGATAAAACTTCGCTTGTTGATAGGAAAAATTAATGGCTGCCCAACCCAGCATCAAGCAGCTCAAATATCTTGTCGCTTTGGCGGAATGTGGCCATTTTGGCCGCGCTGCCGAGGCATGCTTTATCACCCAGCCAAGCCTTTCAGCCGCGATTAACGAGCTTGAAAGCCTGCTCGGGGCGCAGCTGGTTGAACGCAATAAGCGCCAGGTCCTCATCACGCCGCTGGGCGAAGATGTCGTTTCGCGGGCGCGAAGTATCCTCCATGAAGTCGATGAACTGACCACCATGGCACAGGCCGCGACAGAACCACTTTCGGGTCCGATCCATATCGGCGTAATCCCGACAATTGGTCCGTATCTTTTGCCCGACGTGATGTCACAGTTAAAATCAGGCTTCCCCAAACTGCAGCCCTTCCTGCGCGAAGACCAGACATCCAAACTGGTATCGCTTCTGGCGGCGGGCAAACTTGATCTGGCTCTGATCGCACTTCCGATCGAAGAAAACTGGCTCGAAGAATTTGATCTGTTTGAAGACCGGTTTGTCTTTGCGTGCAGCCCGGATAACCCGCTGACCAAAAAACGCCATATCGAGATCGCCGACATCAAGGACGAAAAGCTTCTTCTGCTCGAAGACGGTCATTGCCTGCGCGATCAGGCACTTGAGGTCTGCCAGAAAGCCGGCTGGAGCAAGTCCGCCGATTTTCAGGCCAATAGCCTGTCAACTCTGGTGCAAATGGTTGCTGCCGGTGTCGGATCAACGCTTTTGCCTGAAATGTCGCTGGAAGTCGAAGCCCGCCGCCCGGATTCTCTAAAGATCATTCCATTTGAAAACCCGGTCCCCATTCGGCGCATTGGCATGGTCTGGCGCCGCAGTTCAGCCCGAAAGCGTGAATATCGTCAGTTGGCGGCTCATCTTCGTGATAGCTTGACCGCACAGAAACAAGTGCATGTCGCATAATCTATTGGTGCTTATGCCCAATCGGCTCAGGCCTAAAACGCAACCTTATTTAAACGTGCCACAGGATTAGTACCGAGCCGATGCTCCCGATCAAGGACGACAACCCGACCACGATAACGCCTTGGGTCACCTACGCCATCATTGCAATCAATGTGGCTGTCTTCCTTGTGACCATATCACTTAGTCCAAAGGGCGCAACGCTGGCCACCTTGCAATACGGAGCCATTCCTGCCGTCCTGTTTGGCTATGCCAACCTACCAGCCCAACTTGCCGCTTTCCCGCCCGGATATGAATTCCTGTCGATTTTCACCTCTATGTTCATGCATGGTGGCTGGATGCATATTGCGGGCAACATGCTGTATCTCTGGGTGTTTGGGAACAACGTCGAAGATGCCATGGGGCATTTCCGCTTCCTGATTTTCTATCTGCTGTGCGGGGTTGCCGCCGCCGTTGGGCACGGGTTGCTCGACACCCAGTCGCAAATTCCGATGATTGGTGCGTCGGGGGCGCTGGCCGGTGTCTTGGGGGCTTATTTCCTGCTCTATCCCAAGGCCCGCATTCTGGTCTGGTTCTTCTGGGTGTTCATTTTCTACGTCCCGGCCGTCTTCGTGCTGGGCTTCTGGTTCGTGACACAGGTCTTTAATTTCGGCAGTGGTGCCGGCGGCGGCATTGCGTGGGTTGCCCATATCGCCGGCTTTATTGCCGGGCTTGTCCTGATCCCGTTGTTCAAGCACCGCAACGTGCCGCTATGGCATGATGGATCACATGCACCGGCCTTTGGCGTTTATCGCCCCGGCCGACCAGGGCGCAAGGCACGCGGCGCAAGTACCTCCGGGTCTGGCGTCCCACCATGGGCCGCGGCCTATGAGGCCGAACGTGCTGCCAAGCGTGCGGCGATGAAGCGCGACCGGCGCGGCCCATGGGGCAAGGAAACCCCGACCGGCGAAGACCGCGACACATCCCCGTGGGGCCGCTATCAACCAACCGCACCAAAACCAAAACCGGCCCCCAAGCCGGGCATTGGTGTGCCCAAAGTTGTCCGGTTGCATTCCGACCGCGACAAGGACGATACTTAGAAAATAACGTTCCGCTCGTTCACGCCGGGAGCCCCAAAATGCGCGCAGCCTATTTCACCGAGTACCAAGGCCCGATCAACATACAGACCGTTGATGATCCCACCCCGTCCAATGATGGCGTTGTGATCAAGGTCGGCGCGACCGGATTATGCCGCAGCGACTGGCACGGCTGGATGGGCCATGATTCCGATGTACAGTTGCCCCATGTACCGGGCCATGAATTTGCCGGTACCATTGTCGGGGTTGGCAAGGACATCAAACGCTGGAAGGAAGGCGACCGGGTCACCGTGCCGTTCGTATCGGGATGCGGGCATTGCCCTGAATGCCACAGCGGCAACCATCAGGTCTGCGACAACCAGTTCCAGCCGGGCTTTACCCATTGGGGCAGCTTTGCGCAATATGTTGCCATCGACTATGCCGACACCAACCTGATTGCGCTTCCAGACGATATGGAATTCGCCACCGCGGCGAGCCTCGGCTGCCGCTTTGCCACCAGTTTCCGTGGTGTGATTGATCAGGGCAAAGTATCCGCCGGACAAATGGTTGCGGTGCATGGTGCGGGCGGGGTTGGCCTATCGGCGGTCATGATTGCTGCTGCCGCCGGTGCCTATGTCATTGCAGTTGATATTGATGACAGCAAACTTGAATTTGCCAAGGAACTTGGCGCAAATGCCACGCTCAATGCCCGCACCATTGACGACATCCCAACCGCGATTAAGGACATCACGCGCGGCGGTGTGCATGTATCGGTTGATGCACTTGGCAGTGAGCAGACCTGCTTTAACTCGGTCGCCAGTTTACGCAAACGCGGCAAACACATTCAGATCGGCCTTATGACCGGCGATCACGCCCACGCCAAAGTCCCGATGGACCGCGTTGTCGCCCATGAACTGGAAATTCTCGGCAGCCACGGCATGCAGGCGTTTCGCTATGACGCCATGCTCGACATGATCATGACCGGTAAACTCACCCCGCAAAAACTCATCGGCGACCGAGTCACACTGGCCGAAGGCGCAACGGCGCTTATGAATATGGACAATTTCGTCGGAACCGGCGTCACTGTGATTGATCGGTTTTAGGCCGCAAAACTCAGAATAACGCTGTTTCTCTATCAGACAGCCATTTTTTAGAATACTTATAATTTCAAAGTTATGTAGTTAATTATATTTAAGATTGAAATCCTCACGGGAATGACCTTAACTTCGAAGTGGGTATTCATCGGTCCCGCCCGATAACCCCAAAAAGAGAACACCAGCTTTCGCTTGGGACATAGTGGCGAAAGGAAAGGTTTCCTCCCCTCGAAGTGAGAGAAACGAAACCATGAGCGATAGCCAAACTCTAGATGGCCCACCCCGGCGTAAAACAGAATTGCGATGCTTTCTGTTTTTGGCCGTGTTCCTGGCCCCCGCCCTTTCGGTTGCAATCGTTGGTGGATTGGGCTTTTCAATCTGGATTTATCAGATGTTTGCCGGACCGCCCGGACCTCCGATGTAGGGGCAAGGGGGCTGATATGCCTGCAAACGCAAAACAGACAAGCCGTCGTGACTTCTTTGCCCGTTTCAGGGCTGTATCGACGACGCATTCTGATCAGACCGATGATGTTATCCGGCCACCATGGGCGTGGCACCTTGATGCCCGTTGCACGGGATGTGGTGATTGTGCGCCCGCCTGCCCGGAAGGCATCATCGCATTTGACGGCAGAAACCATCCGGTCATTGATTTCACCAAAGGTGAATGCACCTTTTGCGGGGCCTGCTCGCATGCCTGTGCAGAAGATGTTTTTGACGCGACAGCCGATACCCCTTGGAACCTCGACATTACGGTTGCCAAAACCTGTTTTGCGGAAAACGGGATTTACTGTCGGTCTTGTGGGGATGTCTGTCCGGAATCTGCCATCCGTATCGCCCCACAGCTGGGTGGTCGGGCCCGTGTCATCGTTAATGAAGACGCATGTACCGGTTGCGGCGCATGCCTCTCGGCCTGCCCGGCCGACGCCATATCCATTACCCCCCAAAAGGAGCACGCCCATGGATGAAAATATCGGGGTGATCTCCAGCATGATTGTTCAGGCCCGTCCCGAACATCTGGACGTGATCGCGACACAACTTGAAGCCTTTCCCGGCATCGAAATCACCGCACGTGACGTCTCGGGAAAAATCATTGTCGTACTTGAAGCCAAGAATGACCGGCAACTGGCCGACACCATGAAAGAGATCGGTGACCTTTCAGGCGTTCTTGGCGTCAACCTGGTCTATCACCACAACGAAAACGCCAATTAGTGCCACCGCGCACCAGCCAACGATCAAGAATTTGACATCTGGCCCAAGGAAACAAACGATGTTCAAGACAAAGATATCCCGCCGCGATGCCCTTAAGGCAAAAGCAGCAGCAATTGCCGCTGCAGCCGCTGGCATCAGTCTTCCAGCATCTGCACAGAATCTGGTGACAGAGACAGAACACACCAAACTCAAATGGTCCAAGGCCCCCTGCCGATTCTGCGGCACCGGGTGTTCGGTCATGGTCGCAACCAAGGACAATCATGTTGTTGCAACCCATGGGGATGTTCTCTCTCCGGTGAACCGGGGGCTTAACTGCGTCAAAGGGTACTTCCTGTCCAAGATCATGTATGGCAAGGATCGCCTGACCGAACCGCTCTTGCGCAAAAAGAACGGCGTCTATGACAAGAATGGCGACTTCGAACCGGTGTCCTGGGACGAAGCATTCGATATCATGGCCGAGAAATGGAAAGCGGCCCTAAAGGCCAAAGGTCCGACATCTGTCGGCATGTTTGGCTCAGGCCAATGGACCGTGTTTGAAGGATACGCCGCCTCCAAGCTGATGAAAGCCGGTTTCCGGTCCAACAACCTTGATCCCAATGCCCGCCATTGCATGGCATCCGCCGTTGTCGGCTTCATGCGGACCTTTGGCATGGACGAACCGATGGGCTGTTATGACGATATGGAAGTCGCAGACGCCTTTGTTCTGTGGGGATCGAACATGGCGGAAATGCACCCGATTCTATGGACCCGTGTCACGGACCGCCGTTTGTCGGCCCCGCATGTCAAAGTCGCTGTGCTATCGACCTATGAACATCGCTGCTTTGATCTGGCAGACATCCCGATGGTATTCAAACCCCAGACCGATCTGGTGATCCTCAATTACATCGCCAACCACATCATATCGACAGACCGGGTCAATACTGACTTTGTCAACAAACACACCATTTTCCGTCGGGGCAATACCGATATCGGCTATGGCCTGCGCCCAGAAGACCCGCGCCAACAATCAGCTGAACACGCATCCGATGCCGGTGGTTCAACCGATATGACATTCGACGAGTACGCCGAATTTGTGTCGGAATATACGCTTGATAAAACCCATGAAATGACTGGTGTACCCAAGGAACGTCTGGAAGCACTGGCTGAACTTTATGCCGATCCAAAAATCAAGGTCACATCGTTCTGGACCATGGGCTTTAACCAGCATACACGCGGGGTATGGGCCAACAATCTGTGTTACAATATCCATCTTCTGACCGGTAAGATTGCAGAGCCGGGCAATTCACCGTTTTCACTTACCGGGCAACCATCCGCCTGTGGCACCGCGCGCGAAGTTGGTACGTTCTCCCATCGGCTGCCTGCCGATATGGTTGTCACCAATCCCGAACACCGTAAGCATGCCGAAGAAATCTGGAAACTGCCCGAAGGCACCATTCCCGACAAGGTTGGCTATCACGCAGTAGAACAAAACCGCATGCTCAAGGATGGCAAACTCAATGCCTATTGGGTGCAATGTAATAACAACATGCAGGCAGCAGCCAACATCAACGAGGAAGCCTGGCCGGGGTATCGCAATCCGGAAAACTTCATCGCCGTTTCTGATGCATACCCAACCGTAACCTGCGAGGCTGCCGATCTTGTCTTGCCCACCGCAATGTGGGTGGAAAAAGAAGGCTGCTATGGCAATGCCGAACGCCGCACGCATATGTGGCATCAACTTGTTCAGGCGCCCGGGAACGCCAAATCCGACCTTTGGCAACTGATGGAATTTTCCAAACGCTTTGCCATCGAGGACGTCTGGCCGGAAGAGCTTCTGGCCAAGGCACCGGAACTGCGCGGAAAAACCATGTTTGACGTTCTGTATCGCAACGGCAACGTCGACAAGTTCCCGCTTGAGGAAACGGCGCCTGATTACGACAATAACGAGTCTGAAGAATACGGCTTCTATGTCCAAAAAGGCCTGTTTGAAGAATACGCAACCTTCGGACGTGGTCATGGCCATGATCTGGCACCGTTCGACCGCTATCACAAGGAACGTGGCCTGCGCTGGCCGGTGGTTGACGGCAAGGAAACCCTTTGGCGGTACCGCGAAGGATATGACCCTTATGTCACGCCCGGCGCCGGGGTCGAGTTTTATGGTCATAAGGATGGCAAGGCACGTATTTTTGCCCTTCCTTATGAACCAGCGGCTGAAACCCCTGATGAAGAATATCCGTTCTGGCTTTGCACCGGACGCGTCTTGGAACATTGGCACTCCGGGTCCATGACCCAGCGCGTGCCAGAACTTTACCGGTCATTCCCAGATGCCCTGTGCTTCCTTCATCCTGATGATGCGGCTGAACAGGGGCTAAGGCGGGGTGATGAAATCCGAGTAATCTCACGCCGTGGCGACATGCGCACACGGGTTGAAACACGCGGTCGTAACAAGCCGCCTCGCGGACTTGTTTTCATTCCTTGGTTCGATGCCAGCGAGTTGATCAACAAGGTCACACTTGATGCCACCGATCCAATGTCAAAACAGACTGATTACAAAAAATGCGCCATTCGCATTGAAAAAGTCTGAGGGAGGAAGCCATGAAAATAAGTCCAAAATGGTTGCTGTCGCTTGCCATCGTCGGCATTGCTGGCATGGCATATGCCGCAGAACCGATAACAACATTGCGCAGCACCGCCCCGGATCAGGAATCCGCAGCACCACGCATTACCAATTTTGAAGATAACAGCGTCAAACGCCCGCGCAACTATCCGGAGCAACCGCCAACCATTCCGCATGATATCGAAGGATATCAAATCGACCGCAATGCCAATAAATGCCTATCGTGTCATGCCCGTTCACGCACCGGCGAAAGCGGGGCGCCCATGGTTTCGATCACGCATTTCATGGACCGCGACAACCAGTTCTTGGCCGCCGTCAGTCCACGTCGTTATTTCTGCACCCAATGCCACGTCCCGCAGAAAGAAGTCAAACCTTTGGTCGATAATGACTTTGTCGATATTGATCAACTTCTGCCTGACAACGGCACACGTATTGCGGAATAGGGGGATTGGCGATGATTAATCTTCTGAAACGGTACTGGAAAGTTCTGACGACACCCAGTGTCCATTACAGTCTGGCATTCCTGACCGTGGGCGGCTTTATCGCCGGCGTCATTTTCTGGGGTGGTTTCAATACCGCACTGGAAGCAACCAACACCGAACAATTCTGCATTTCATGCCATGAAATGGAAAACAACGTCTATGCCGAACTGAAATCAACCATTCACTACTCAAACCGGTCTGGTGTGCGCGCCACCTGTCCAGACTGCCATGTCCCCCATGAATGGACCGACAAGATCGCCCGTAAAATGCAGGCTTCCAAAGAAGTCTGGGGCAAGATTTTTGGCACCATCAGCACGCGCGATAAATTCCTCGATAAACGTCTTGAGCTGGCCCAACATGAATGGGCGCGGCTTAAAGCCAATAACTCGCTCGAATGCCGCAATTGCCATTCAGATGAATCAATGGACATCACCCGTCAAAGCCCCCGTGCCGTCGAAGCCCATCAGAAATTTTTGTTCACCGGTGAAAAGACATGTATCGACTGTCACAAGGGGATCGCGCATCATCTACCTGACATGTCGGGTGTTCCCGAATGGCAGTAATCTGATGATGGATACGACAGCGTGACACAAGACACCCAATCTAAACCCCTTCTGGCTGGAATACGTTTCCAGCCAAGGGAACCAATTGACGCCATACTGACCCAGATAACGACCCATTATCGGTGCGACCGTATTTCTGGCTATGTCCAAAAACGCCATAAGGACCGTGATTGCGGCACCTTGGTCTATGTCCGCAACTTGCGATCCGGCGCGGAAATGTCGATCACGAAAAACCGGGGTGCCATGGCAAAGGGCTGCAAGCTCGACGGCGATGCGCTATCGAGCTTGTCGGAACAGCTCGCACAAGATATCGAAGCCGGAAGTGATCTTTTGATCGTCGCACGTTTTGGCCGAAGCGAGGCCGAAGGACGCGGGCTTCGTGATGTCATCTCACGCGCGATGGAACTTGAAATTCCTGTACTGGTCGGGGTGCGGGGTGAATATGCCGATGCGTGGGCCGAATTCCACGGCGGCATTGCCGACACATTGCCCCTTGATGCCCAAAAAATCGAAGCCTGGCTGCACATGACCGCCCGCACCTTGGCAAGCACGTGATTGTGATCGTCTGACCTTTGGGGGTTTATCAAAGGTCGGGCATAATTGCACCGCGTCGATAGCTGAAACTTCCGGGTGCAGGAATATCATCATGCGTGTGCAAATGTCTTTTGGCTTTCTCGTGACCTTTTCCATTCTGGCATCTGTGGTCCCGTTCACCGCCCATGCTGCCGATCCCTTTGGCGAAATCGAAATTCGCGAATGGAATGTCGAATATGGTGGATTGCCACGTGACCCGGATGCGGTATCGGACGATGAAGTCTGGTTTGTTGGGCAGGTAGGCGACTACATCGGACGTCTTAACCCAAAAACCGGGGCATTTTTCAAACGCGATCTTGAAGATGAACCCGGCCCCCATAACCTGATTGTCGGGCCTGATGGCATTGTCTGGTACGCGGGAAACCTGTTGGGATATATCGGGCGCTATGATCCGCAAACCGATCAGATCGACAAAATTGCCATGCCCAACGATGCCGCGCGCGATCCCCATACCCTGATGTTCGATGCCGATAACCGTTTCATCTGGTTCACGGTTCAAAATGGTAATTTCATCGGCCGGCTTGACCCGCAAAGCCACGATGTTGAATTGATCAAGGTACCGACACCGCGTGCCCGTCCCTATGGCATCAAACAGGCCCCTGATGGTACCTTGTGGATTGCCCTTCTTGGCACCAACAAGCTGGCCTCGGTTAATCCGCAAACTCTTGAACTGCGTGAACATGCCCTGCCCGATGGTGCGCGCCCGCGCCGGATTGCCATAAGCGATCAGGGACATGTTTTTTACACGGGTTATGCGCGCGGTGTTCTGGGCCGACTTGATCCCGCATCGGGCATGATTGATGAATGGCCAATGCCCGGCGGCGAAAATTCCCGCCCCTATGGCATGGCAATTGATGCGTCCAATCATGTCTGGGCGGTCGAAGGTGGCAGACCTGCGATGTTTGTCGGCTTTGACCCGGCGGCGGAAAAATTCATTTCAAACACACCGGTCCCATCGGGGGGCATTACCATTCGCCATATGGATTACAACCGCGAAACGCAGTCGGTCTGGTTTGGCAGTGATGCGGGAACCATTGGTCAGGCGATGGTCGGAAATTAAGGGACCAGTCGCCGAGGGTCTGGACCTAAATTAACGACCGATATCCGAGCAGACACGCCCCCCGACCAGCACTTTGGCGGCAAACCGTTCAAACCATGCGCCAAAATCTGCGTCATATTTCGCCCGGCCTGCGCGCTGTTCATCGGGGCCTTGCCCGTTTGGGCGGTCGGTCTTATCCCCCGCCCCCGACAGCCAGCGTTCATGACTTTCATCATCGACTTCCGGGTGGAACTGAATGCCCCAGATGCGCCCATCAATATGATAGGCCTGATGGGGGAATGTTGGCCCGGTCGCCATCAGTTCCGCCCCCTCGGGCAAGCCGAAGCCTTCGCTGTGCCAATGATAGACCATCATATTATCGGGAAATAAATCGCGCCCGGCCTCTGTCGCCTGAACCGGGTAATAGCCGATTTCCGTCAGGCCGTCGGGATGAGGGGCAACCGACGCACCAAGGTGACGCGCCATCATCTGAGCGCCAAGACAAATGCCCAGATACATCACATCACTGGCAACCACCTTGGGCAACCAGTCCATGATCGCACTGACATTGCCCAGATCATCCTCGTTGGCACTCATCGGCCCGCCAAATACGACAACCAGGTGATAGCCGCCAAGGTCGTCGGGCAAGACATCGCCTTCACCCGGACGACGAATATCGAACGTATAGCCATAGCGATGCATGACATCCCCAACCCGACCCGGTTGACCGGTGGCGGAGTTGAAAACCAGAAGAATGCGTTTTGCCGGGCTTAGTTCGTTCATCGTGACCTCATTACTGCGTTCGCGAAGGGTGACCTTTTCGGGCTATTTTGACAACCCCTTCGCACCTGAACCGGCACGGCCAGATACGAAAAAGCCGCCGCAAATCTGCGACGGCTTTGAATTCGTTACGTTTAATATGCGTCTTAAACGTTGAATTTGAAATGGAAGATATCGCCATCCTTAACGATGTAAGTCTTGCCTTCCTGACGCAGCTTACCATTATCGCGCGCGCCAGCTTCACCGTTGAATGCGATGAAGTCGTCATAGGCAATGGTTTCGGCCTTAATGAAACCGCGTTCAAAATCGGTGTGAATGACGCCCGCCGCATTCGGCGCAGTCGCCCCTTTATACACCGTCCAGGCACGTGCTTCTTTCGGGCCGACGGTAAAGAAGGTCAAAAGATCAAGCAGCTTGTACCCTTCACGGATACACCGCGTCAGACCGGTTTCCGAAAGCCCAAGACCTTCGAGGAATTCCTTTTTGTCTTCGGCACTGTCAAGCAAGGCTACTTCAGACTCGATTGCCGCAGAAATCACAACCGAACGTGCACCCTGTGCGGCGGCCATTTCGGCAACCTTGGCCGACAATTCATTGCCCTCGGCCGCACTGTCTTCGTCAACATTGCACGCATAAAGGATCGGCTTGCTGGTCAGAAGCTGCAGCATACGGAACGCTTTTTCTTCGTCCTCACCATCAATTTTGACGGTGCGGGCTGGTTGACCTTCGCGCAACGCGACCAAAGAACGCTCAATCAGCTCCATGGTCAAAACGGCTTCTTTTTCGTTCTGGCGGGCTTTTTTCTGCAGACCCGGAATACGTTTTTCCAGGCTTTCCATATCGGCCAGCATCAATTCGGTTTCGATGGTTTCCGCATCGCGTACCGGGTCAACCGACCCGTCAACATGGGTAATGTCGCCATCTTCGAAACAGCGCAGCACATGGACAATCGCATCGGTTTCGCGAATGTTGGCCAGAAACTGGTTACCCAGCCCCTCGCCCTTGGACGCACCGCGCACCAAACCGGCAATATCGACAAACTCAAGCTGGGTCGGAATGATGGTTGCCGATTTACCAATCGCCGCAATTTTATCAAGACGATCATCCGGGACGCTGACACGCCCTGTATTGGGCTCAATCGTACAGAACGGGAAGTTCGCCGCCTCGGCCGCAGCCGTCTGGGTCAGGGCGTTAAAAAGGGTCGATTTACCAACATTTGGCATACCGACGATACCGCATTTGAATCCCATCTTTCCGGGCTCCGTAACTTGATTTGTTTCTATCAGGATCGGCTCGAATATTATCAAGCCGAAAGACTATTTCTTTTTACCAAATGCCTTGGCAAGGGCTTGCGCCATCGCATTTGCGGCATTGCTGACCGGGGTATCGGCCTTTTCAATGCGCACCTGTGCTGCGCCCGACAAATTGTTCATATCTTCGCCAGCCGGTTCTTGTTCGCTGGCCTCACCTTTGGCTTTGCTCACCGCTGGTTTGTCTTTTTTCGGCGCCTTTGGCTTTGGCGGTGACACGATGTTTGACACCTTGCTCATAAAGCCGCCGTCATCGCCCTTGGTCAGTCGGGCAAACTCGGCTGCCACCGCGTCAAGCAACGTCATCAGCCAGCCATCCTGTTCGGATTTGGAAAAATCCCCCAGAACATGGCCATGTACACGTGACTTTTCACCGGGATGTCCAATGCCCAACCGCACACGACGGTATTCTTTGCCACAATGGGCGTCGATGGATCGCAATCCGTTATGTCCGCCGTGGCCCCCGCCGCGTTTCACACGCAACTTGCCCGGCGGCAGGTCCAGCTCATCATGCAGGACAATAACGTCTTCGACCGGAATCTTGTAAAAGCGCAGCACTTCGCCAACGCTTTGCCCCGAAAGGTTCATGAAGGTTTCCGGTTTAAGAACCAGAACTTTCTGCCCGTTCAATTCACCTTCGGAAATCTGGCCCTGAAACTTTTTGCGCCAGGGACCAAAAGAATGGCGGCGGACGAGTTCGTCCGCCGCCATGAAGCCGATATTGTGGCGATTGGCGGCATATCCCGATCCCGGGTTTCCCAATCCAACCACCAAAAACATCTTAAGACCTCAATCTTATTCTTCGGTCGATTCCGCTGCGTCTTCTTCGCCATCTTCTGCGTCATCGGCATTATCTTCCGATTTCAGAGCGGACGGAGCAGCAACGGTTGCAACGGTAAAGTCACGGTCGGTAATCGTAAGCTCAACACCTTTCGGCAATTTGATTGCCGAAATGTGGATCGAGTCACCAACTTCAACACCCGTAAGGTCAAAGACCAGCTCTTCCGGGATAGCAGCAGGCGCACAGCTAACTTCGACGTCGTGACGAACGATATTGAGAACGCCACCGCGTTTCAGACCCGGTGATTTCTCTTCGTTGATGAAGCGAACCGGAACTTCCACGTTCATGGTCTGGCCTTTTGCAAAGCGCAGGAAGTCAACATGGATCGGTGCGTCAGTCACTTTGTCGAACTGAACGTCGCGTGGCAGGACTTCGTATTTCTCTTTGCCGACGTTAACCGTCAGAATGTGAGAAAAGAAGCCAGGCTGATGCAGAAGTTTAACGAGCGGACGCGGGTCAATCTGGAACATAACAGGTTCTTGTTTTGCACCATAAATAACACCAGGGACCATACCGGCACGACGCACGGCACGGGCGGCCCCCTTTCCGGCCCGTTCACGGATTTCCGCAGTGATAACAGAGTTTGCCATCAGAAAATCTCCTTGAACTATAAAATTTGTTTACGCAGGTTGGTGTAAATCACCGCTGAAAGCCCACGAAAACAAGCGCGCTGGCCTCCAGGGGTGCCAGCGCGACGAGGGCCTTATACCCTCAATCGAAAAGAACGGAAACAGATTTTTCTTCCGAGATGCGACGAATGGCTTCTGCCATCAGCGGCGCAATCGGAAGCTGTCTGATTTTTGCGCAAGTCCGCACCGCATCCGATGCCTTGATCGAATCGGTGGTGACCACTTCAGACATCGGCGAATTGGCAATACGCTCAACCGCCGGGCCCGACAAAACACCATGCGAGACATAGGCCGCAACCGATGCCGCACCGCGTTCTTTCAATGCACCTGCCGCATTGCAAAGTGTACCGGCACTGTCGACGATATCGTCAACCAGAATGCAGGCTGCATCCTTAACATCACCGATAACATGCATGACTTCCGACACACCGGCCTGCGGGCGGCGTTTATCAATGATCGCCAGTTCCGCATCAAGACGCTTTGCCACCGAACGTGCACGGGCAACACCGCCAACATCCGGGCTAACAATGACCAGTTTCTGGCCTTCGAACTTGTTGCGGATGTCGCTGGTCAGAACCGGAGACGCAAACAGGTTATCAAGCGGAATGTCAAAGAAGCCCTGAATCTGACCTGCATGAAGGTCCATGGTCAGAACGCGATCTGCACCGGCAACCGTAATCAGGTTGGCAACCAGTTTGGCCGAAATCGGGGTGCGGGGACCCGATTTACGATCTTGCCTGGCATAGCCGAAATACGGCATGACGGCCGTGATGCGACGTGCAGACCCACGACGCAGTGCGTCGATCACCACCAGAAGTTCCATCAGATTGTCGTTTGCGGGATAAGAGGTGCTCTGAATGACAAAAACGTCCTCACCGCGGACGTTTTCCTGAATTTCACACCAGATTTCTTCGTCGGAGAATCGCTTAACATCTGCGCGGGTAAGCGGCAGGTTCAGATGGTCAGCAATTGCCTCAGCCAAGGGATGGTTACTGTTACCAGCGAGGATCTTCATAGCGGGGCCTCGGATAATGGGTGCCGGGAAAGCGAAAAAACGAATTTGCGACTCCGCCCTGCACAAAGTGCCGGGATGGTTCCCTGCATGCCATTGCCGCTCAAAGCCCCGGTTTTCAAGGTTTCCCCATCCGGCACAACGACACATTCACAACACTCAAAGACCACTGTTTGGCTACTCCGCATCTTGGCAGATCGCGGCGGCTTTATACCCATCCGTTAACAGTCTGTAAATGGCCCCAATGGCGAATAACGACAAGGCAGTCATGCATCCCCCCGCAACACCAATAGGACAACGGGCCCCTAACGCGCTGATGCGGTCTTTTTACGTGCACGCAACTGCCATTGTTTACGGTTGGCGATCTGGCCCAAAACACCTTCAAGGGATTCAACCGCCGCCTGTGCCGCAAGCGATGCGATTGTGCCCCAACGTTCATCAAGGCTACCGTGCGGAACCACATTATTTTGCTTCATCTGGCCCAGTTCCGTGCCATCGACATCCATGATCACCCATTCGATCAACACCCGGTCCACCGGTGTGCGCGATTTGCTTTTATCAATCGGGGTGACTTGGGTAGTCGCCGACAGGATCACGCTATGATCCCCAATGTCGGTATTATCGATCTCGATCCCTTTGGATTGCAAAAGGGCCCCGGCCGACCTTGCCAATGCAGTGTTACCATCTCCCGGTGCGCCTGCGAAATCAATCAGGGCGACTTTCATGACCGGGGCTGCACGCAATGCGGTCCGATCCCCGGTGATCATAAAGGCAATCTTGTCGGCCGATTGTGCGACCAGTGCGTCATAGGTTTCTTCTTGCGGGTCTTGGTCAATCCCGCCCAGATCGCGGACTTTCTCCACCAGTTCCTTAGGAACGGCAAGATCGCCTTCCTCCGGTCCCGTTGGGACAGGCGCAAACCACTGATCCGGTCCCAATTCGCCTGTGGCCTTTGTGGTATCAATCGCCAAGCCATCGGGACGCATCAAAACCCACGTAATATCAACCGATGCCCCGGCATCAATCAGATTGGCCGTAACGTTGGGACGCAGGATATAATCGCCACCTTGTGGGCTGTCGCTATAGGCCGGGATATCGCGTGATCGCAATGCGCGCGCCATCGCCCGTGCCAAATGCTGCGATGCGCCTTCCGGCAAATCTTCGCCGCCTTCGACCCGCACGGTTTCGGTATCACGCAATTCCAGAAGCGACGGATCACCTTCACGCCCCGCGCCTTGAAACGGGCGCGGCAAATCGCCGCAGGCACCAAGCGGGATGATCGTGACAACAAAAAGAAGGAAAGTACGGAGGAACGATTTCATCAAAGCCACTTTGAAAATCACATCAAAACGCACCCAACCATGGATACGATGATCATAAAGAAAAACAACATAATCAAATGTGGCATGGCGTATCCCCCTTACGCTTCTGACAGCATGATCGCGGAAAGCTGCCGGCCATAATCGGGCTCCTTGCGAAGCGTCGTCCGGCGGTAACTGTAAAACAGGTCTTCTTGCGCCAACGTGTCGCGCGCCACAAGTTCGACCTTGGCAATGCCAGTCGCAATCGTGCGGCGATGCACATATTCCGGCAGATCAAACATATAGTGTCCGACACGCGACGACGCATCAAAAAGGTCTTTGTTGCCTTCTGGTCCGTCAAGGATCGTATCGCGGAATGCGGCGTCCACCTCATAAGATGCGCGCGCGATACACGGACCAACAGCGGCAATAATGTTTTCGCGGCTCGCACCCAGCTTTTCCATCGCCGTCACTGTTGTTTCGGAAACCCCGCCATAAGACCCGCGCCATCCCGAATGGCACGCGCCAATTACACCAGCCTTGGGATCGTGAAACAAAACCGGCGTGCAATCAGCGGTCAGAATGCCCAGCATAATACCCGGACGGTCCGTCACCATCGCATCGGCCTTCGGCGCCTCGTCACGTGACAGCGACCGATCCAGCACGGCAACATCCGTACCATGCACCTGATACACCGTTGTCAGGTCATCGGGCGCCACCGCAAATGCCTTGGCGGCACGTGCGCGGTTTTCGGCCACCCGGGACTTATCGTCGTCGGAGCCAAACCCGACATTAAGCCCACCGTGAATGCCGTCGCTAACCCCGCCCTTGCGACTGAAAAATCCGTGCCGCAGCGATGATGGGGTGCCAAGGTTTTCGGCCTCAAACCACTCAAGCCCGTTTGCAGTGCGGGCGATACCATGCGTTATCGGATGGGTCATGCTGTGGTGTGCTCCGTGCTTACGTCATCATCAGTCGGCGTTTACGGGTTTATCGGGTTCACCCTTCTACCCCGCTAATGCAGGGTGGCGGTGTCGTCGTCGCACCATAGCCGATCAGTACTTTAAAAAGCGTTCCCATCTGATCGGGCGCGATTAACCGCGCAAGTGCCTGATCAATCGCCTTTGCCTGTTCTTCGCTGGCATCGGTTTTTAAAAGTTCGGCACGCTGTTCAATGCCCAGCATCGCCAAAAACGTCCCCTGGGTTAATACCGCCCCGGTCCGCGCGCCCGCCTCAATCATCGCGCGTGAAATGGCGGCGAAATCAACATGGGCTGTCAAATCAACATCGCCCGGCTGTGACAGAACCGGATGATATTCATGGGCCTTTACCGCCTGCAACGTATCGCCAAACGCACTATGGGGATGACCGTAATCGATAAACAATGCCGCCCCGCCGTTGTCATTTAAACGGCGCGCAATCTGATCGGCAATGGCAATCGCCGGGCCGCAGGACTCAAAAATGTCGCCCTCTTTCGCCGTCCCGCGCAGGGTCGCAGGCACCAGCGCATCGGCCACCGGCGTTTCACGTCCGCGCACAAACCCAAGTTCACCACCCTCTGCATCAACCCCGACAAGCCGTTCGGCCCATCCGGTTTCCCCACGTTCAAACTGGCGGATCGGAAGCGCGTCAAAGAACTCATTGCCAATGACAATCGTCGGCACACCGGCCCGACCGGGGATATCGTCAAACGCTTCGTGCCATGTTGCGGGAATGCCATATGGCATGATTGATGTTTGCTGATGGGTGCGCAAAACCGGGCTGGTTTCAACAAACCGAACCGTGATCGCATCACTAAAGCCCGGCACATTACGCACCGCGCGCAGGGCATCGGACATCAAGGTTCCGCGCCCCGGCCCCAGTTCGACCAGATCGATTTTCGACGGACCACCCATCTGTTGCCAGCTCACCGCTGCCCAAAGACCAATCAACTCGCCAAACATCTGGCTGATTTCAGGCGCGGTAATAAAATCCCCCGCCCGGCCAAACGGGTCCTGTTTGCGGTAATAGCCAAATTCAGGATGGGCGAGGGCCTCATTCATGAAATCGGCAATCGTGATCGGCCCGGACAACGAAATCCGGCGTTTGATATGCTCAAGTAGCGGGTTGGCAGACGGTTCGGTCACGCGGTCTTTCCATCTTTGCTTTTGGGGTCATCCTTGGGATGCACGCGGGTTTCAATCGGCTTGCGCTTCAAGGCATATGCAATGACAGCCGCCCCGGCCAGAACCATCGGAATCGACAGCAACTGCCCCATCGTCGTCCCGCCCACCAGATAGCCAAGCTGCACATCGGGTTGACGGAAAAACTCGATAATGATCCGCGAAATGCCATACCCGGCAACGAACGTCCCGCCGAGAATTCCCGGACGGTGGCGCACGAACGCACTGCGTGACAATACAAACAGAACGATAAACAGGATCAGCCCTTCAAGGGCTGCTTCATACAGCTGGCTTGGATGGCGTGGCATTGGTCCGCCATTGGGGAACACCATGCCCCACGGCGCATCGGTCGCACGGCCAAAAAGCTCGCCATTGATGAAATTGGCAATACGGCCAAAGAACAAACCAATCGGGGTCGCCACCGCCGCAGCATCCAGAACCGCAAGAATCGAAATCCCGCGTTTGCGCGCAAACAGAATGATCGCAACAATCACGCCCATGAACCCGCCATGGAACGCCATGCCGCCTTGCCAGACCTTCAGGATATTGGCCGGGTTATCGATGTAGTAATCGAAATTGTAAAACAGCACATAGCCAATCCGCCCGCCAAGGATCACCCCAAGTGTGGCCCAGAACAGCAAATCATCAACATCGTTTTTGCTCATGATCTTTGGGGTTTTGGTGCAGTAATACACCACGTATTGCCAGCCGATCAGAAGGCCTGCGATATAGGCCAGCGCATACCAGCGAATGGCAATCGGGCCGATGGAAATCGCAATCGGGTCTATTGCCGGAAAGGCAAGGCTGAGCATCAAAAAAACTCCGGTCCGAAACGGGGATTAAACAAAATGGCGTATCAGGATGTCACAAAGGATATGGGCAGCATCATGGCAGTCACCTTTCGGGCGCCACAACCCCCATTTGATCAGCGGAACGGATCGTCTGTTGCCAGATAATCCTGCACATAGCACCGCACGCCTTCTTCAAGCGACGTCATCTCCGCGTCATAGCCTGCTTGACGCAGCTTGGCCATGTTGGCCTCGGTAAAATACTGGTACTTGTCGCGGATCGATTCTGGTGTTGGCACATATTTAATATCGGGCGTCTTGCCCATCGCATCAAACACCGAAAGTGCCAGGTCCTTGAAACTGCGTGCCTTGCCGGTTCCAACGTTAAACAGGTCGCTGACATCGGGGTGGTCATAAAGCCACATGATGATATTGACCACATCACCGACCCAGACAAAATCACGCAACTGCCCGCCATCTTCATAATCGGGATGGTGTGATTTAAACAGGGTCGCGGTTTCCCCCGCTGACAGTTTGTCAAACATTTGGGAGACGACCGAACGCATCCCGCCCTTATGATATTCATTGGGGCCATAAACGTTGAAAAACTTCAACCCAGCCCACTGTTTGGGGCGGAAGCCGTTCTGATCCAGAATGCGGCGGAACCGGCGATCAGTCGCATGTTTCGACCAGCCATAGGCATTAAGTGGCGCCAGTTTCGCCATGTCGCCTTCGTTAAAGCTGTCGTCAAACCCTTGCTTGCCATCGCCATATGTTGCCGCCGATGACGCATAGATCAGGCGCGCGGAATGGCGTGAACACCATTCCCAAAGCCATGTGGTCAGTTTCAGGTTGTTGGCAACGATCTTGTCCGCGTCGGTTTCGGTGGTCGCAGAAATCGCCCCCATGTGGAAAATCGCATCGACATCGCCCGAATGCTGTTCAAGAAATACTGGCAGTTCATCGGGATGAATGATGTCACGCAGGTTCCGCTTGGCGATGTTTTTCCATTTGATGCCATCGCGCAGGCGATCCACGACAACAATGTCGGTTTCACCGCGGTCTTCAAGGGCGGCAACAATATTGGAGCCGATAAATCCGGCACCACCGGTAACGATAAGCATGACGTTCTCCTGACGGGTATCGGGGCGTGAGCCCGTCCCATGAATTCTAATCTGACCACTTTATAGGACCGCCCCTGATCTGGAGCAAGAAAAGCCATTGAAAACGAGGATATTCTCACGCCGAAAGGACGATCAACTTGCCCCGCATCGCATAACCAACCATATTACGATCAACAATTTGATCGCAAACGCCGGAGACGAACATGCAAATCAATAACCGCATTCTCGATGACCTGACCCGTGTCACCAATTCTGCACTGGGCACCATGACCGGCGTCAAAGGCGAAGTCGACGCAATGATCCGTCAGCAGTTTGAGAAAATCCTGGTGAACATGGATCTGGTCACCCGCGAAGAATTCGACGTTGTGCATGATGTTGCCATTCGCGCAGCCGAACGCATTGACGCGCTCGAAGCCAAAATTACCGATCTTGAAAAACGTCTTGCCGTTGCCGATGCGCCCAAGAAACCGGCAGCAAAACGCACCAGCGCAAAAACAACTGCGAAAAAAGACGTATAACCGGGCCACCCTCCCCACATTAAGGTCAGATAACCGTCGTTCTTTGGTCGGATAAGCCCCGTCTTACCCGGCCAATTGGGAACGCAGGACGACAATGACATGAAACTCATTGCAGTCCTGCGATTAAGGGCGGTTGAAACACGGCACGCCGCGGCATATAGTGCGCGCCCTTTCGCATATGCTTAAACAGGCTGGGTTTATATGAACGACCAACCCGACGATATTGGCGATATGGACGACGAAAATCCGTTGCTCCTTGTCGAAGATATCGCCCGCACCAACCAATGGCACCTGGAACGACGCAGCACCGATGAAGTGGTGGTCGAGATTCCGGGCCATTGGTGCACGTATCTGGTCTATTTCACCTGGCGTGACGATGCAGAAGCATTGCACATCGCATGTTGCTTTGACCTGTTCGTGCCCGAACCCTTGCGCCCGCGCATGTATGAACTGGTGACCAAATGTAACGAGCAACTCTGGATCGGGCATTTCGGTCTGTGGCTCGAAGAAAACATGCCGCTGTTTCGTCACACACTGTTGTTTGGCGGCGACGTCCCCCCAATGGTCGAACAATTCGAAGAAATGATCGACATTGCGGTCTCGGAATGTGAACGGTTTTTCCCGGCGTTTAATTTCGTACTGGGTCAGGGCAAATCCCCCGACGAAGCTTTGATGCATTCCATGCTAGAACCGCTTGGGCAGGCGTAACCGCCCAAACCCACTTCCACCGATCACGCGTATCAGGACGGCATAGTGCCGTCCTTTTGCATATAACGGCCTGTTGCAGCGCTTTTTTTTCGGTTTCATCATATGGTCGGCGAAACAAAATAAACGCCACCTTGGCACCGAAAGCAGATCATCGAACAAAATAAAATCCGGCAAAACCCACCAACCACAGCCAAACACCCCGCTTGTGATGTACATAACTATTTTTGGTGCCCCCACCTTCGCCACCTCTTGCCCTACGGCCTGACTTGACCCACCTTGAGAAGATCGCTACGGCATTGGATCACGACTGTTGAGTGCACCCCGCACAACAGTATCGGATGGATAAAGCGGAGCAATTTTATGAATACGCGTCTTTTGCTGGTCGGTTGCGGAAAGATGGGCAGTGCCATGCTCGAAGGCTGGCTTGCCCAAGGGCTTGTTGCCAGCAATGTCTATATTGTTGAGCAGCCCGAAGCGGCCGAGAAACTCCAAACCAGCTATGGCATCAATGGCATCACTGATGTCAAAGACGTGCCCAAGGACTTTAGCCCGCAAGTCGTGCTGTTTGCCGTCAAACCACAGGTCCTGCCTGATGTGATTGACGCCTATAAACCACTTGCACGCGCGGAAACCGTGTTTCTGTCGGTGGCGGCGGGCAAAACCATTGAATTCTTTACCAGCCATCTGGGCGAAAACGCCCGCATTGTGCGTGCCATGCCCAACACACCTGCTGCGGTCTCGCGCGGCATGACCGTGATGTGCCCAACTGAAAATGTCAGCATCGCCCAGTGCAACATGTGCGAAACCCTGCTTAAAACCGTCGGTCTTGTGTCCTGGGTCGAGGATGAAAGCCTGATGGATGCGGTCACCGCCCTTTCAGGAAGCGGACCGGCCTATATCTTCCATCTGGTCGAAGCCATGGCACAGGCGGGTGAAACCGCGGGGCTTCCCGCAGAACAGGCGATGTTGCTTGCCCGTCAGACCGTGGTTGGTGCGGGTTTCCTGCTTGATAGCAGCGAAGAAACCGCCGAAACCCTGCGCCAGAATGTCACAAGCCCCGGCGGCACCACGGCGGCCGCCCTTAATGTTTTGATGGATCAGAAATCCGGATTGCCCGAACTGATGACCCGTGCGGTTGAAGCCGCCCGCAAACGGTCGGTCGAACTGGCGGGCTAAAACACCCCGCCCTCACCAATAAGGAGACAGTCATGCCTGCGAAAAAGGATATCCCAAATACCCTGATCACGGCCGCCATGAAACTGGCCGCCGATAAAAGCTGGCATGACGTCACCCTGATCGATATCGCCCAGACCGCTGGCCTGACGGTTGCGGAATGTTACGATCATTGTCGTGGCAAGGGCGATATCCTTCGCAAATTCATCCATAAAATCGACCGCGACGTTCTCGCCGATCTCGATGCCGAAGATTTCAACGAGCCCGGCCACGACCGGCTTATCGCAATTGTGATGGCGCGCTTTGATGCGCTGGCGGCCTATCGCCCTGCCCTGCGCTCGATCCTGTGCGCCCGTGGTGATCTTGGCCCGGCAGATTCTTTGCGTGCCATTAAAACTCATTTCGGATCGATGCGCTGGATGCTCGACGCGGCAGGCTTTCGCACCGGCGGCCTTCACGGCAGCCTGCGCATTGCCGCGATGACCGGGATCTATGCCCGCTGCTTTAAGCTGTGGCTTGATGATACCAGTACCGACTTTGGCCCGACCATGGCCCTGCTTGATCGTGAATTGTCAAAGGCCGCAACATGGGACGCCCGGGTTGAAAAGGGTCTTGGCAAGGCGCATCGCCTGTGCGGCAAAATTTCAAAAAAATATCACCGTTTTGCAGCAAAAAAACATGGTTCATCCCAACAGGAAACCACGGCGCAAACGCCCGCACAGACCAGTAGTTCTTCTGCAACAGCACCCTAAGTATCTGATCTGAAAATCAAAAGAGACATAGATACCCAGGGTTATGTTACCAACATAAAACACTAACCTTACGGTTTTTGTGCAGTGCAAAATAATCCTTGACGAAAGCGATCCGTTCCTTCATATTGCAGTTGAATTTGTGCGGCGCACAATAGCGCCTCATTCCATAAATGTTCAAATTTTTAGATGGAGTGCAAACCATGACCGCCGCAAAAAAGGCAACGAACCCGTTCTTTGATCTCGACTTCACCAAGTACACCGCGGACTTTAAAATTCCGGGTGTTGACGTGAACGAAATGATGGCTTTCCAGCGTAAAAACATGGAAGCCCTGACCAAAGCCAACAAGGTAGCCTTCGATGGTTTCCAGGCTGTTGCTCAGCGCCAGGGTGAAATCTTCAAGTCGCTGCTGGACAAAGTCCAGACGCAGGGCAAAGATTTTGCTGCTACATCCGCTGACGACCCGATGGCGTCTGCTGCAAAGCAGACCGAAGTCGCGAAAGCCGCATACGAAGAAGCACTTTCGAATGCCAAGGAACTGTCAGGTCTGGTAACCAAGTCTCAGGAAGAGGCACTTTCTCTTCTGCAGACTCGCTTTACCGATTCTCTCGACGAATTCAAAACCGTAATCGAAAAGAGTGCGGTCGCGAAGTAACAGCTTAACGCTTTACACTTCCCGTAATCTACTTGATGGCAGGACCTTCTGGTCCTGCCATTTTTCTTATGTTTTGCTCAAACTCCTGACTTTGGACCGGCCCGTGCTTTGGACTTCTCAGACCAGACGTCCCGCATTAATCTGGCGCCATAACAAGGAGACCACATCATGAGCGAAATCAGTTTTGATGATTTTCTAAAAGTCGATATCCGCGTTGGTACTGTTATTGATGCGCAAGACTTCCCCGAAGCCCGCCGCCCGGCCTTAAAACTGTGGGTGGATTTCGGCCCGGACATCGGCACCAAAAAAACATCAGCCCAGATCACCAAATATTACACCCCCGAAAAGCTGATCGGCCGTCAGGTCGCGGGCGTTATCAACTTCCCCAAAAAACAGGTCGGACCGTTCATGTCCGAATTCCTGTGTTTGGGTTTTCCCGATGGCGCGGATGACAAAGGCATCGTTCTGATCAAACCTGATCAGGAAGTCCCCAATGGCAGTCGATTGTTTTAACCCCACATCACGTCCGGCTTCGCACACACGCTTTGCCTGACTGTGCAACCGACGGGTACAGCTGGAACGGTGACAACCGATCTTTTGACGCCCTGCTTTTCGATAAAGATCGTCCTCAAGGTCGCCTTTGCCAAAAAATAGGGCGGGAACACATCGTGCCCCCGCCCACTCTGCCTCATAGCTGTTATCAGCTATCGTGCAAGAACGAGTGCCGCCTCGCGGGTTCGAACAACGGTGCCCGACACCAGTGATGATGCGTCACGGATATAACGGACGGTTGATGAAAACCGTTCAACCGATTCTGCCATGCGTTGCATATTGCCCGACACTTCCTGGGTCACCGCACTTTGTTCTTCGACTGCGGACGAAATCGTGGTGACGTTATTCACAACACCTTCGACATCGCCCTGAATGGTACCAAGAACGTTGGTCACTTCTTCTGTTATCCGCTGAACACCTTCAATTTCACCGGTAATCTGCTCGGTTGCGCGGGCCACCTGATTGGCAAGGTTTTTGACCTCGGTAGCGACCACCGCAAACCCTTTGCCTGCTTCCCCCGCACGGGCAGATTCGATCGTTGCATTGAGCGCCAGCAGGTTAATCTGTCCGGCGATACCTTGAATAACGTCAATGATGTTGCTCATCGCGCCAACAACTTCGGTCATTCTGCCGGTCGAGAGACCTGCCTGAACCGCCTTTTCCAGCACCAGATCGGTCGATCCGCGTGCTTCATCCATGCTGCGCGAAATTTCTGCAATCGATGCCGCAAGTTGCTCAGTCCCTGCGGCGACCGCCTGAACATTGGCAGATGTTTCATCGCAAGACGTAGTTGCCACATCTGATCGCTGATCAAGCTCGCCCAGACTGTGATCAATTTCGGTGAAATTAGTATCGATCATCACCTTAAGATCCGACAGCAAATTCACCTGTTCAGTAATGTCCGTGGCATATTTGATGACTTTATAAGGATTGCCGTCCGGATCAAAAATCGGGTTGTAAGACGCCTCGATCCAGATTTCTTTCCCGCTCTTGGCAATGCGCTTGAACTGCCGTGCACAGAAATTCCCGCGGCCCAGATCTCTCCAAAATTCCGCGTATTCTGCACTGCTTGAATATTGCGGATCGACAAAGATTTTGTGGCGGCGACCAACAACTTCCGACAGTTCATAGCCCATCACATTCAGGAAATTGTCGTTGGCGTCCAGAATGTTTCCCTGAAGATCAAACTCAATCACCGCCTGGCTGCGGTTGATCGCATTTACCTTGCCTTCGAAATCGGCAAATGTCTGCTGACGCTTGGAGATGTCGGATGCAAATTTGACGATCTTGACAACCTCGCCTTTTTTATTGCGTACCGGGTTATAGGTTGCTTCGATCCAGACCCGCTGGCCGCTTTTGGTGATGCGTGGGAATGCTGCGGATTTAAACGTGCCGCCGCGCAAATCAGACCAGAACGTATCGTAGTCCGGACTGTTTTTGATTTCGGCAGGCACAAATATCGCGTGATGCTTGCCAACGATTTCGGCCAGCTCATATCCCAATACCGACAAAAAGTTATCATTTGCCCGCAATATCGTTCCTTGCGGATCAAACTCGATAACGGCCTGCGACTGGTCAAGTGCTGTCAAAGTCTCGTTCGCCAGAGAACCGGTGTTGCGCTTAAAAAAATTGAAAATGGTCATGGTAAACTCCTATCAATCGTCATTAAGGCAGAACACTGCCTCTTACTGCCGAACGCGGCGTTGAGAGGAATTTACGCAAAACACCTATACAAAAATATCCTCATTTGAGGAGGTATATATCCATAGGTATATATTTTTGGATCAAAACATTAAAAAAGGACACAAACGCAATGCGCTGTGCCCTTTTAAAATAGCCGATTATTTTTGAAACCAGCGTTATCAAGCCTTGAAATTACTTCTCGACAAACGCCTTCTCGATGACGAAGTGGCCCGGCTCGTTCATGTTGCCTTCTTTGCCGCCCCACTCGACCAGCATCTCACGCGTGTCGGCAATCATTTCCGGATTGCCGCACAGCATGAAGCGGTCATTTTCAAGGGATGGCTTGGGCAGGCCAAGGTCGCTATACAGCTTGCCCGATTTCATCAGTTCGGTGATGCGGCCCTGATTTTTGAACTCTTCGCGGGTGACGGTCGGATAGTACAGAAGCTTGCTCTGAACGTCTTCGCCAAAGAATTCATTGTTGGGCAGTTCGCTGTGAATGAATTCCTGATAGGCCAGTTCACGCACTTCGCGGCAGCCATGCACCAGAATGACCTTGTCATAGCGCTCGTAGGTTTCGTAATCGCGGATCACGCTCATGAACGGCGCCAAACCCGTCCCGGTCGACAACAGCCACAGGTTTTTGCCCGGCAGCAAGTTGTCATGGATCAGGGTTCCGGTTGGCTTGCGCCCTACCAGGATCTTGTCACCCAGCTTGACGTGCTGCAAACGCGACGTCAGCGGTCCATCGGGCACCTTGATCGAGAAGAATTCAAGCTCTTCATCATAGTTCGCACTGACCATCGAATAGGCGCGCAAAAGCGGCTTGCCTTCAACTTCGAGGCCGATCATCGCGAACTGACCATTGATGAACCGAAAGCCCGGATCACGCGTGGTTTTGAACGTGAAGAGAGTGTCCGTCCAGTGATGGACATAGGTGACGGTTTCTTCGTTAAAATTGCTGGCCATAACGCTGCATCAATCCGTTTCGTCTAAAGATGTTTTCAGGGGCGCGGCGGGAATAAGGATGTATATCCCGGCAAAACGTCCATGCCAAGTTGGCGCGATTTAACATCACTTCACCGTATATCGCAAGAAAACAATCTCATTTTTTGTAATTTTTGTGTGAATTACACAAATTTATACAAAATATATGTAGAATATTGTCTGACAATCATGCACGATAGAGTGACCCGCCCCGATTGGCAACACGGCATTGCTGTGTGATACCCGATCAGAACCGGGCGAACAATGATCCACCGCAAACGGGTGATATATGATGCAACCTGCCGCAGAAAAACCCGACAACCTGACGGTTCAGCACATCACGGACGCCATTACCAATGCCATCCGCGAAGGCCGTCTGGCCCCCGGACAGCGGCTGACCGAAAACGACTTTGCCAAGAAACTGTCGGTGAGCCGCCCGTCTGTGCGCGAAGCTTTTCGTCAGTTGACCTCGGACGGCCTGCTGCTTTCCCAGCCATATCGCGGCGTCAGTGTCCGGCACATGACCCGGCGCGAAGTCGATGACCTGTTTACTGTTCGAAGCGCGCTGGAAGGACTGGCCGTACGGTTGGCGACACCAATGCTGCACGCAGACATCAGCCCACTTGAAACCATCCAGGACCAGCTTGATCGCGCCGAGGCCGCCCGCGACCTCACCGCCATGTCGCGCCATAACCTTGCCTTTCACATGCTGTTTGCCGATGTCAGCGGCAATGCCCTGCTATGCGAACAGCTGCGCCGGATCGCCAATAACGTCTATTGGCTGCAATTTCGCGTGCTTGTCGCCGACGAGAAGGTCCTGGCGACCAATGGCGCACACCGCGAAATCGTTGTCGCGATCAAACAAGGGGATGCCAAACGGGCCGAGTCTATCATGGTCGATCACGTCGACCAGTCGCGCCAATTGGTGCAGGCCCTGCCCGACGATCATTTCAATGATCACGCGTCCTAAACACGGCTTTCTGGCGTGATCAGAACACCAGACGCAAGACATTCGAACGCCGCTACGACCTTGGGCAAGGTCGCCTCTGGAGTCTCACTTGCGGCCACCCAAAGTGCCGCATTAAGTGCAACACCGTTCAGAAGCCGCGCGATGGCTTCAATATCAACAGGTTTGATCGCCTTCTCGGCCGCAAGTTCCTGCAAGGTCGCGATTGTTGCCTGAAGGCAGCGGTTCTGACTTGGCCATTGTGACGGATCGCCAAGCACAGCCGGACCATCGAGCAACACGATCCGCTGCACTTCGGGCTGAAGCGCCATTTCGATATAGGCCGCCCCTTCGGCCAAAAGGCCTTTCCAGCCACCTCCGGCTTTCTGGCCCGCTTCATGTGCGCATGTGGCCATAACGGTGTCGATCTCATCCACAACCGCCGCCATCAATCCCTTCTTGTCACCAAAGTTGTGATAGAGCGCACCGCGCGTCAAACCGACATCTGCTGTCAGATCGTCCATCGATGCACCGGAATAGCCTTTTTCCGCAAACGCCTTGCGACCTGCGGCAATTAGTTTTGCGCGCGTTTCCGCCATTTTAGCTGCGCGGGTTGTTATCGCCATGTCCCACCTTTTTCATATACGCACCGTATGTCATTGACATACGTTTCGTATGTCGTTAGTTAATATACGCATCGTATGTGAATACCCAAAACAATTCCACTCTTACCTTAATGAGGACAACATGCCCCTTACCAACAAACCCGTTTTCCCCGCAAACCGTCATGATCTTTATGAACAGCATGGCTATTCAGCAGCCATACAGTCCGGTGACCTGCTCTTCGTCTCTGGCCAGGTTGGCAGCCGCGAAGACGGCTCTCCCGAACCCGATTTCCGCAAGCAAGTCACCCTTGCATTTAACAATCTCAAGGCCGTGCTCGCCGCCGCAGACTGCACCATCGATGACATCGTTGATGTCACAACGTTTCATACAGATCCAGAACATCAGTTCGAAACAATCATGGACGTAAAAAGCACCGTCTTTGATCAGGCGCCCTATCCGAACTGGACGGCGATTGGTGTCAACTGGCTGGCCGGGTTCGATTTCGAAATCAAAGTGATCGCCCGTATTCCTGCCAAGGTTTGATTTCTTCCGATAAACGCCCTGCTGCATTTTTTGCTGCGGCAGGGCGTTTTGGGACCTCACAAGATGCTTGGCCAATATCTGGCCACCAGTCCGACCTCTCACCCAAACATACTGGCTTTGCCCCAAAATTCTACTTTTGACACTTGTTCTAGGGCACATCTCCCCGTACGATTGTCTGACAATTTAATAAAACAACAATTTCAGGGAAGTGCCATGACTGCCACCAAGGGCCTGACAACTGACTTCGTTCCGATCCCCCTGCCAGATTATCAGGAATATGATGTGGCGCAGATGCGCGCGCGGGCTCAGGGATTTTATGACGACATTAAAACCCGCCACACCGTGCGCGATTTTTCTGACCGGCCCGTGCCGCGCGACATTATTGAAACCTGCATCCGTGCGGCAGGAACCGCGCCAAATGGCGCCAATCATCAGCCATGGCATTTTTCGGTCATTGGCGCCCCGGCGATGAAAAAGCAGATCCGCGATGCGGCTGAGGAAGAAGAACGCGCCTTTTACGCGGGACGTGGCGGCGAAGAATGGCTCGACGCGCTTGGCCCGCTGGGCACGGATGACAGCAAACCGTTTCTTGAAATCGCACCCTGGCTGATCTGCATCTTTGGCGAACGCAAAAGCACCTCGGCCGATGGCAAGCTGCGCAAGAACTATTACGTCCCGGAATCGGTCTCCATCGCGACAGGCTTTCTGATTGCCGCCCTGCACCGTGCGGGCCTTGCAACCCTGACGCACACGCCAAGCCCGATGAGCTTCCTGACCGACATTTGCGGACGCCCGGACCACAACAAACCCTATATCCTGCTTGTCACCGGCTACCCGGCCCCGGATGCCACCATCCCGGCCCATGCGACCGAGAAGAAAGACCTTTCGGAAATCGCGACGTTTTTCTAAACGCACCGTCTTTAGCATAAGGGATTGAATCTTATTTATTTCCCCATCGGCATACAATAGGATTACCTGGATCAGGAAGCAGAGTATCCGCAAGAGGTAACAATGAATTTCTCGGCACAGAGAAACGCCATGTCATTGCACGGCCATGCAAATGCGTTCAGCAACATGCTGCAAGATAATCAGCGCATGCAGGCCTATCGGACAGCACTTGAAAAACTTGTCACCCCTGAAAGCGTTGTGGCCGATGTGGGAACCGGTATGGGGGTACTTGCGCTTTTTGCCGCCCGCGCCGGAGCGAAGAAAGTCTATGCCATTGAACGTGTTCCCGAAGCTGCGGAGCTGGCACGCAAGAATATTGCTGCCAATGGCTATAGCGACACGATTGAAGTTGTCGTCGGCGATGCCGAGACAATTCGCCTGCCTGAAAAAGTGGATATTCTGGTTACGGAAACGATGGGAACAACCGGCGTTGACGAGCAAATCCAGAGTTTGGCCGGCGCCTTTGCACGTAACAATCTTAAGCTTGATGGCATTGCCATCCCACATACCGTGCGCGCTATGATTGCCCCGTCTGATTTTAGTCACTTAACAAATGCGCTGCACTCCAGCTCCGCCATCGCCGATTTTGACTGGTCGGTTCTAGAAGCCCTTCCCGGTGATCACAATATGGCTTTCAAGATGCCGGAGACAGATTTCGTACCGTTGGGCCCGCCCGCTATACTGGATGAAGTCACCGTAGGCCTGACCGAGGTTCCGACAGCCGATCCGCTCAAGATAAATCTGGTCATTGATCGTCCCGGCATTCTAAGATCTTTTGTCATTTGGTTTGAGGCAGATATGGCACCATCTCTGGATCCGGATCTGCAAATTGTCAATTATCCCGGCCAGACAAGGGCATCTTGGTCTTGCGGTATTTTCACCTTGGGCGATCCGATACCGGTTGCGACCGGGGATTCTCTTATCGTCGCTGTTGATACAGGCCGCCGACAGCACAGCTTAAACTGGTCACTTCGCTGGATGAAGAACAACTCGTAACGTCATGTTTCAATTCGTGCCTTTAGCCTTTCCCCTCTAGATTGATTGGATTTGATCATGGGACCTGAATCCTATATCGGAAGCGTAAGCTGCACTGCCGGAAACTTTGCACCTAGAGACACGGTTCTTTGCCTTGGCCAAACTATTGGCATCTCGAATTATGCATCTCTCTATTCCATTATCGGCGACACATTCGGCGGGGACGGTCGCATCACTTTTTGCTTGCCCGATATGCGCGGCAGAACGGCCGTTGGCGTTGGTCAGGGACCAACCTTGGACAACGTAATCCGTGGGGAAAAACGCGGTGCGGAAAGCGCCATCGTGCCTGTGCCAAAGCATAATCATGACGCAGAAGTAGGCGTAGTTTCACCCGCCTATCCGGTAACCGGAAGCATCAACACTCCTATCGGCTTGCTATCAGGCAATGCAAATCTGAACATTTCAAGCAGTACATTGTCCGGCACGGCATCGGTGAGCGGTACGGCTCCTGTATCCGGGACAACACCTGTGACTTTGAACGGATACGTCGGCGTTAACACTACCAATGGCTCTTCACCCGTCCCGCAGATGAATGGCTCCCTTGCCAAAGCAACAGTTGGTGGAAACCCCGTCAGTATGTTCGATACCGGCCCGACTCCCGGTGATGTGTCTGGAGGGTGGGTAACTGTTTCCGGCGATATTCCAGCTACCGGAAAAACTGTTGATGGTAGCGGCTTTAGCATCGACACCAGCGGCTTGACCGTGTCGGTGGCCGGCTATGCTGAAACAAACGGCCTTGCTGTCGACATTCCCCCCTCGGTTTTCAATCTTTCTGCGATCGTTCCCGAGGGCAACTTCAGGGCTTTCGTTCATGATAGCGGTGAACCTGAGGCAACAGTCGAGACAATCCCCCCACAGATTGGTCTCAATTGGGTAATCGTGACCGATGGCATATATCCGCCGCGCCCTTAACGACCAACCGCTAACGCACTCAAAGGATCCAATCATCAACCCTGGAATTTTTCAGTGACTGACGATCCGGCGATGAAGCGCAAGATCCGCCTCGCGGCAGAGGAAGAAGAACGTGCCTTTTACGAAGGTCGGGGTGGTGAAGAATGGCTCGCAGCGCTCAAGCCGCTGGGCACTGATGACAGCAAACCGTTTCTGGAAACGGCCCCCTGGCTGATCTGCATTTTTGGCGAACGCAAAAGCACCTCTGCCGATGGCAAGATGCGCAAGAACTATTACGTGCCAGAATCCGTTTCCATCGCAACCGGATTTCTGATCGCCGCCCTGCACCGTGCGGGCCTTGCCACCCTGACCCACACGCCAAACCCGATGAGCTTCCTGACCGACATTTGCGGACGCCCGGATCACAACAAACCCTATATCCTGCTTGTCACCGGCTACCCGGCCCCGGATGCCACCATCCCGACCCATGCGACCGAGAAGAAAGACCTTTCGGAAATCGCGACGTTCTTCTGATTGCGCAGCAAAATCCCACCCAACAAAAAGCCCCGCATCAAACGGGGCTTTTGCATGTCAGATAATATCCGGATCAATGTCCAATCGGCAGAACCAGGCGAACGCGCAACCCACCGCCCGGTGCATCCGCCAGCACGACTTCACCGCCATGCCCACGCGCTGAATCGCGTGCGATGGTCATGCCAAGCCCGACGCCGCCGGTGGCCTGATTGCGCGATTCCTCAAGCCGGAAAAATGGCTTGAAGACTTCTTCGCGCTTATCGGCCGGAATGCCCGGACCATCATCATCAAAGACAATTTCATAATCGGCCCCACGCCGACCGGCGCGCACCGACAGGTTGTTGGCATACCGCCCGGCATTGGACATGATGTTGGCAATACAGCGGCGCATCGATTGCGGGCGGAGCTCCATATCAAGATTGTCTTCGATATGCAGATCAATCTGCTGACCATCGCGCAAGGCTTCGCCAACCTGATCGGTCAGAAGTTTGCCAATATCGGTCGGCTCGGCCTTTTCACCTTCTTCACCGCGCGCAAACGCCAGATAGGCATCGACCATGCGCTCCATATCAACCACATCCTGCTTGAGCGCATCGACACCCGGCGATGATTGCTGCATCGCCAGTTCAAGCTTCATACGGGTCAAAGGTGTGCGCAGGTCATGTGACACCCCGGCCAAAAGGGCTGTGCGTTGTGACAAATGCCGACCTATACGGTCGCGCATCGACAAGAAAGATGTTGCCGCCATGCGAACTTCGGACGCCCCTTCAGGTTTGAAGTCCTCGACATCGACACCCCGGCCAAACTGATCAGCAGCCTTTGCCAAACGGCGGATCGGACGCACTTGATTGCGCATGAAGATCACCGCAACCCCATACAGGATCAATGCCGAACCGGCGATCCACATGAAGAAGATATAGGTGGTTGAATTATAAAGTCGTTTGCGCGGGGCGACGATCGACAGCACGCCGTCTTTCAGTTGAACCCGAATTTCAAGTCTGCGGTCATCAAGGTCGAGATTGAAATAAAACGGACGCGCCAACCGCTCATCAAGGGCATTAAACAATTCCTCGGACACCAAACCAAACGGCGGTTCCGTGGTTTCCTCCTGCAAAATCTCATCTGGTTCATACACCAGATCAAGTTGCAAGCGTCCGCGTGCTGAATGCTGAATCCATTGGTAATGTTCTTCGTCAGGAAACTGCCCCAGATAGTCAATGACATAGGCCACATCACCAGCAAGTCCACGGCTGAGCTGACGTGCAACTGTGTCCCAGTGGCGCTCAAAAAAGATCAGCACAGTGACAATCTGCAACAGCAACATCGGCGTCATCAGAATCAAAAGCGACCGGCCCAAAAGGCCTGTCGGCATCAATCGCTTGATCCGTCCGTTCCGTTCACTACCCACGGTGCACTTCCCTGTTCATTTCGCCACACCTGATCATAATCATCGTTTCAGTTCAATCTGCATACAGCACATAGCCCCGACCACGTACTGTCTGCAAGTATCTTGGTTGCTTGGGGTCTTCTTCAAATTTTCGACGCAGGCGGGTTACCTGCACATCAATGCTGCGTGACGCCCCGGCATCGACGGGATTGCCGCCCATCAGGCCATGAAGCTCCTCACGCGATGTGATTTGACCGCGCCGCGCCACCAATGCCGCCAACAGTGCCTGCTCGGACGTGGTCAGATAGATGTGCTCAGTGCCCGATTGCAATGTCATGCGTGCAGGATCAAACGAAAACGGCCCAAACCGCACGCCGTCATCGTCGCCATCCCCTTGATCGACATCCGGATCGGGCATTTGGGAAAACCGACGCAGGATGGCCTCGATCCGCAACACAAGTTCGCGGGGTTCAAACGGCTTGGCAAGGTAATCATCGGCCCCGGCTTCAAGTCCGGTAATGCGGTCTTGCGTTTCCGAAAGTGCCGTTAACAGCAAGATCGGAACCTTTGAACCAGACTCACGTAAGCTTCGCGCCAGATCGACACCCTTTTCACCGGGCATCAAGACGTCCAGTACGATCAAGTCAAACTGAAGTCCAACAAGGCTGGATCGGGCTTCTTGCGCATTGCGCGCAGCTGAGACGATAAATCCGTTCTCCCCCAGATACCGGGTGAGAAGCCCTCGCAAGCGATCATCATCATCGACCACAAGAACATGTGGCTGATCTGCTATGCTCATCAAACTCCCCCAAACACCGAAATCATCCCTGACTTATGCCGATTAACTTGGGCCAAAAAGTGTTTCAAAAGCATCAAGCTCGCCATCTCAACTTTATGACAATTCATGACAAAAGGGGCAAAATGCCCCTTTTAACCATATCCACCGCAAGGTCCGCGCGAAACGTCCGTCGGCGTCAGGAGCCCGTTCAACTTACCCCGCGCGCCGGCGCAGGCCGTTCGGACCGCTGGGGCCATCGTCCTCAAACCGTTTGCGATCATCTTCTTCAAGCATACCCAGCAAAACCTTGCGAAACCCTTCAACCGATTCGGCCCCGGCTTCGCGGTAGGCGGCGGCAATCAGCCCGCGTTGCTTTTCCGTGATCTCACGCTCAAGCGCATCACCCTTGTCGGTCAGGGTCAAAAGACGTTGGCGTCGGTCCTGCAGGCCGGTCTTTTGATCGATGAAACCTTCGCGCACCAACTGGCTGAGCACACGTGACAACGATTGCTTAGTAATGCGCAGGATCGACAACAGGTCACTGACCGTAATGCCGGGGTTTCGGCTTACGAAATAAATGACCCGATGATGGGCGCGCCCGAAATTATATTGCTCAAGCACCTGGTCTGCGACCGCAGTGAAATCACGGTAGGCATAGAACAACAGTTCGATGCCTTGCCTAAGCTCTTCTTCCCGCAGGAAAAGCGGGTTGACCTTGCGTGTAGAGATATCTGCCATGCTTTTCCGTTATGTCAGTTATATTGACATATTAATCTATGAATGTTACTTCGACCAGACAAATAAGGACATAAAGTTACGCCCAAGAGCGAAATTGAATTGGAATTTGGCAAATGACGACTCCGACCTTCGACAACCGTGACGGTTTTATCTGGTATAATGGTGCCCTTAAACCTTGGCGTGAAAGTACTTTGCACGTGCTGAGCCACGCTGTCCATTATGGTAGTGCGGTGTTTGAAGGTGAGCGGTCGTATAATGGCAAGGTTTTCAAGCTGGCAGAGCATGGCGAACGCCTGATCAAGTCCGGTGAAATCCTCGATATGAAGATCCCGTACAGCTCGGCTGAGCTTGATGATGCGGTGATTGAAACCTTGGCTGCCAACAATATCAATGAGGGCTATGTCCGCCGTATTGCGTGGCGTGGCAGTGAAATGATGGGTGTTTCCGCCCAGACAACCCACATCAATGTGGCGATTGCCTGCTGGGAATGGCCAAGCTATTTCGCGCCCGAAGAACGCCTTAAGGGCATTCGTCTCGATCTGTCAAAATGGGCCCGTCCAGCCCCGAACACAGCCCCGACAAATGCAAAGGCATCCGGCCTTTACATGATTTGTACCCTGTCAAAACACGAAGCCGAGCGCAAAGGATATGCCGATGCGCTGATGCTTGATTATCGGGGCCAGGTTGCCGAGGCGACCGGTGCTAACGTGTTCTTTATCAAAGATAATCAGATCCATACACCGACCCCTGATTGCTTCCTAGATGGCATCACGCGCCGTACGGTAATTGGCCTTGCCAAGGCGCGCGGTTATGAAGTTATTGAGCGCGCGATCATGCCAGAAGAAATGGCCGATTTTGACGAATGTTTCCTGACCGGAACGGCTGCCGAAGTCACGCCGGTTGCCGAAATCGGGCCGTATAAATTTACGCCTGCGACCGTCTGCAAAGCGATGATGGAAGATTACATGGCGCTGGTGCGCGGTGAGAAAACGGCGGTTGCTGCAGAATAATTTTTTTGAATAATCATCGTGATTATTCATTTTCAGTGAATAAACGCCCGGTTCTGATGGACCGGGCGTTTTTTATTGTACGCACATAATCGCAGTGTCGGGGATGGCCCAAGATGATATCAAGGTGATATCAAGGCGGCAAGGACGACTAACGTGGCAGGCAGCGGCACATTCATGCATAAAAAGTCTGATGATTTAAAACCCGATCACACATTGCTGTATCAAACCCACTCGCCGTTCGCGCGCAAGGTGCTGGTGTTTGCCCTTGAGTGCGGGCTGGGAGCGCGGATTGAGGTCGTGCATTTTGAGACCAGCCCGACCAACCGCAATGAGGCGATCTTTGCCGCCAATCCACTGGGCAAGGTGCCGGTGCTGATCCTGCCAGACGGTATGACGTTGTATGATTCAATGGTGATCTGTGACTACCTTGATCGCCTGCATCGGGGGCGCAAACTGATCCCGCACAAAGCGCCAAAGCGTTGGCATGCCTTACGTTTGCATGCCTTGGCGCAAGGGATGTGTGATGCCGGTGTGCTGTATCGCTGGGAAACCAATCGTCGCCCGGAAGAACTTCGGTATCCGCCGCTGGCCGATGGGCAGAAGGCCAAATTGATCGAGACGTTTGACCATCTTGAAACAGCCCTTGATCCCAAAACCCCGGTCACAATCGGCCATATTGCGCTGGCCACCGGGCTTGACTGGATCGCGTTTCGCGAATTGATCGATTTCAAAACCGGCCGCCCGACCTTAAGCAAATGGTATGAGGATTTCTGTGCCCGGGATTCCATGGTTAAAACCCGGTTTTCGGGCCAGGCCCATGACTGAAATGCGTCTCTTCATTCCATAGAAAACCGAAATCCATCCGGTCCACGGACGGCCTTTTTATTCCTCATACAATATATCCTTGCGCGCGGCAGCGTATGGGGCGGCCTTGCCCCCGTGTCGTGGAGGACCATCAGCCAACCCGGAATGGGCGATAGACATTCAATTCCGCCGGGATAGGTGTTGTGTTAAAGATATTCCCGATTTCGTGGATCACGCGGCTGTTGCGTCTTGGAGCTTGAGTCTTGGGGTCTTGTGATCCCTTGCCAAGAAAAAACGGACGGCCCAGCTTGCACCAGACCGTCCGTTTACATGTATAACACTTCACCCTAAATCCGCACCATCAAACGCTGGGACCAAACACCTAGGCGTCGGAAAATATTGCATGCGTCTTTCCAGAAAAGTTTGCATGAGCATCTGCGGATTACGGTGGAACCCGAGAGCATGGCCTGCAAGCTTGGGAGACAGATCAAGTCTGCTTATGACCTTAGGCGGTCATGGATCACTAGATGTTTTTTGATACTAAACTAGCCGCCAGATCATGCAGTCCGCTGCGGAGAGTAGCCTCCTCATCTTCCAAGAATTTCCCTCTAGAGACCAAGTTACCCGTGATGGTCATCGCCAAGTCGATCATTGCTAGAACGTATAAGTTTTCCTGCGACTTACACTACGGCCTCAGTCGCTCTCTCGAGATTGTGCCCTCGGCCACCGTCACTTGCCGACAGCCCCTCCAACTGAACAGGGACACAGGATTTGTATTGTTCTTTTTCGGTACCTGCCTTAACGAGATTTTTCCCCAAGCCACACCCAGTCAATACAAGCAAGGATACAACGGTTGCGAGTTTCCAATGCATGATTTGTTTTCCTTCCTATAAGGCGGAAGCCCCGTGGGGCGTTGGAATTGCGGGCCGTGGTTTCGCGATAAAGAAATGAATCAACGCTTCTGCGACAAGGAGGTTCAAAACCCAACAAAGCACCATAAAGCAGTCTCTGAAGAACCCAGTGGGCTCGACGCCAAAGGAGACGATCCATGCAATTCCCATCAAAGCCTGTGTCGATGCGCCCTGACCGATCGCATAGGCCCTCAGCATCGAAGCCCCATGGCTTCTGAAGGAATGGGCCCTGACAGCAATGATTGCCCATCCAAGCAGCCCGATCATTGCGAAACCAAGGATAACCCGCACAGAAAACAGGAGAATGCCTTGAATGGCCTCGGGGAAGGCAAAATAGAAGGTCATCCACAACCCGGTACTTGCTGACAGCATCCCTGCAATCACCATCACGAGACCGAGCATTCTGTGTGTCGACAAGTGGTGGCGTCTCAGACTTGGTAGAAACTGTACCGCGCCTGCGATGCAGAATACGAAACTGCCCGAGATGTGGAGAATGATCGGCCACGGATCGGCTAAGGCCCGCGGATTTTCAGGAAGCACAGAAGGGCCACCTGCAAGTTCAACAAGCCTTACCAGGCCACCGAATGCGGGAATTGACGAGAAAACAAAAATCAAAATCAATGTTGACCATTCACGGCTGGTTAGTGCGTTCATCTCAGATCCTCTAGATTGGCACGAGGGCTACACCAATATTTATTCGCGGCACCCAATCAGTATTGCACGGGTCAGCTTGAACGGTAGGCCCCTGACACTTTGGTCCAGTCCGACATCGAGTATCCATGTGTATTTGCAATGGAGAGATCTGGATTTTATCTATTCATTTTTGATTTATAAATTGCCAAATTTTGCCTATGTGATATTCATTTTTGTATGAGAAACCGTAGCTCCACATTCGACTGGTCACAGGCTCAATCCTTTCTCGCTACCGCTGAAATGGGGTCATTTACGGGGGCGGCTGAACTTCTGGGATTGTCCCAACCGACCGTGGGCCGGCATGTCGCTACTCTCGAAAGCGATCTTGGTCTCTTGCTCTTTGATCGGGTCGGAAAATCCTTGGCGATAAATGACAAGGGCCTTGCTCTAGTCGCGCATGCTAAAGCGATGAAGGAGGCGGCGGACCTCTTCAGTCTTTCGGCGCTCGGACAGGATCAAAGAATCGCGGGCCCTGTCAGCGTCACCGCAAGTGATGCTTTCTGCGCTTATCTCTTTCCACCAATCATTGAGCGCATCCGGATTGCCTACCCCGACGTTCAGCTGGAAATCGTTTCATCCAATGACGTGCAGGATTTAGGGCGCCGTGAGGCTGATATCGCCATCCGAAACGTGCAGCCTAAGAACCCGAATCTCTATGCCAAAAGGATACGGAACACGAAAGCTTATCTCTATGGAGCAAGTTCTTATCTCGACATTATTGGCCGCCCGGCAACGCTAAACGATATCAGCGAACGAATTACATTCCTCGGAGATTCATCCGGGCGCGTCCTGGAGATGTTAAGCGCAATTAACAGCACTATCAGCGCGGAACAATTCAGCATCGTCGCCAACTCAGGGGTGGCGATATGGGAGGCGGTCAAGCGAGGACTGGGCCTTGCGGTTATGTTTGAAGACCTCGCAAGTATAACGCCCGGTGTAGAGGCTGTCTTGCAACATGAAGTCTCAGCTGAAGTGCCTGTCTGGCTTGTCACCCACGGTGAACTCAAGACCAATGCCAGGATGCGCGCGATCTTCGATATCTTGTCTGATGAGCTTGCAGCCAGAGGCTCAAACGGTTAACTGCGATGAGCGTCCTACTCTGTTCGCCATTGGCTAAGAGCTGACACAATCAAACGATTGTAGTTACTCGCCAGCATTGGGGAGGCAAGACCGCAGCAGCCTCCTCGCTGCCCGGCTTGGCTTGGCTTGGCTTCACATCCAACCCGGCCCCATGCAGACGCCTACGCGTGCAATCTTTTCGGAACACCCACAATCGCCATCCTCTTCTTTTTCTCTGCCGTCGATCTCTGCTCTGCCAGAAATCGCTTACGCTCACGACTATTCTCTTTTGCTGCTAGTTCCTCTGGCAATGTAGGACCGAACGGTTTCTCTGAAATCACCATTATGAGTATCTCTTTTTGGCCAATCCATATCGGACGTTAGCCTCCAATGCAGTATCGAGGCAATTATTTCGTCTGGAAACTCAGAAGCAGCTCGGTTTGTTTGAACAGTATGAAAGGGTTTTATAAGTGGATGCTGACCCTTTTTATGCTGCCACCGGTATTGGTCGCAACGCACTGAAGTAAGCCTGCTCAGGTGTCCTCCCGTCAAGCGATGAACGTGGGCGCTTGGTGTTGTAGAAGATCAGGTATTTTCCGATTGCTGCCTGAGCCTCGGGAACGGTACTGTAGGCGTGCAGGTAAACGGGTTGCGCCCCCAACAGGCAGGGAGCTCATTACCTCCAATTCATCGTCACTGCCAGAATTGCACCAGGGGTCTCTTATCCATTTGAAGACCATATTGGTATTTAAATCATAGCGATGCGTACCCTCGGGAACCGATACGCCAGACATCCTGGCCTGGGCAATAATCCTGATCTTCTCCTCATCGCTGCATTTACGCCGTTTACGTCTCTCTACCATCGTTAAGTGCCCGCTTAGTCGATGCAGAATCGCAAATTATAGGATCGGAAATAAGGGGTAGGAGACCGGACGCTTACTCTTGAGGCTTGAGGCTTGGGATACCTTAACCAAAAAAACGGACGATCCAGTTTGCACCAGACCGTCCGTTTACACGTATGTTGTTACGTGGTTTTCAGGTTACTTGGGCGTTGCGCCGACCGAGCCTTGCGGGGCTTCGGGGGTGGTGGGCAACTCCGTTTCGCCGACATAGGCGTCGGGCAGATTGTGGTCGGCATCATGTTCTGTCTCGAACCACTGTTTATAGCGGTACATGACAAGATGATCGCGTCCCAGGGCTCTGAGTAGCCCATACATCATCACAAGGATGACAAAGGCAAACGGGAAGCCCGCCACAACGGCCGCCGCCTGCAGGGCCGATAGCCCGCCTGCGACAAGCAAGATGGCGGCAATCACCCCCTCGGTCAGGGCCCAGAACAGGCGTTGAACGCGCGGCGGGTTGGTGTGGCCACCTGCGGTCAGCATGTCGATGACAAAGCTGCCACTGTCTGAGGAGGTCACAAACCAGACGACGATCATGACAATCACAACGGCGGTGACAAACTTGGTCAGCGGCAGGAATTCAAGCAACTTGAAGATCGCATTGCCGTAGCCCTGCTTGGTGGCCTCAATCAATCCGGGGTCGCCCAAAAGTTCCATATGGATCGCAACCCCGCCAAAGGCGGTGAACCAGAAGAACAGAATGACGATTGGAATGAACAGAACACCCAAGGTGAATTCGCGGATCGTCCGCCCACGCGAAATGCGGGCGATAAAGATACCGACAAACGGTGACCACGAAACCCACCATGCCCAATAGAAAATGGTCCAGCCAACCTGCCAGTCGGAGCCGGTATAGGCTTCGCTCCAGAAGCTGAGCTGGACCAGATTACTGACGTAGTTGCCGACATTTTCGACAAAGCTGTCAAAGATATAGAGCGTCGGGCCGGTAATCACGATGAAGGCCAGCAGGACAAAGCTGAGCTGAATGTTGAAATTACTGATCCGCTTGATACCACCATCAAGCCCTGCCATCACCGAAATGGTGGCAAAGATCGTAATGATGCCGATCAGGATAATCTGAACCAACAGGGTATCGGGAATACCGAACAACCCATTGAGCCCGGCACTGATTTGCATCACACCAAGCCCCAGCGTGGTGACGATGCCAAACATGGTGCCAAAGACCGCAAGAATATCGACCGCATGCCCCCACGGACCATAAATGCGTTCGCCGATCATCGGATAAAGTGCTGAGCGGATCGAAAGCGGCAGACCTTTGCGGTAATGGAAATAGGCCAGCGACAAACCAACGATGCAGTAGATCGCCCAACCGTGAATGCCCCAATGCAGGAACGAAATCGTCATTGCCTGCTCGGCCGCGGCAATGCTTTCTGCCTCGGCCATCGGGGGTGCAAAGAAATGATACAGGGGTTCGGCCACCGCCCAATAGAGCAAGCCAATGCCGATCCCCGCACTAAACAGCATCGCCGTCCATGAAAACAGCCCGTATTCGGGGGCCTCACTTTGCGCGCCAAGACGGACCCGCCCATAGGGACCAATCGCCAGATAAAGACTGACCACCACCGCCAAATTGGCAACGATGATCAAAAACCAGCCGAAATAATCCGCAATCGCGGACTGGGCGGTTGTGAAAACCAATGCTGCTGTGTCGGTGAAAAACGCACCGAACACGATGAACCCCAAAATCAACAAGGCCGAGATGGAGAACACCGGCTTGCAGACATGGGGGAAAGGCCCAAGCGGGCCCACCTTCATTTTGTCTTTCATACTATGCTACCTCACTGTGCCGGGTATCCAACTTTTCGTTGTTTTTGCCTCCTGATCAGCACCGTTAAAACACGTCCCACGCAACGGCCCCGAAAAGGGAAGTGATCTGCACCCGAACCAGACCACCAGGCGGCTTATAATTTGAACATTCGGTATTGAAGCTGCGCCGGTCTGTCTGTCCCACAAGACTACCGGCGCAGCTTCTTTACTCCCCTCGCGGGAAGCGTTGTTTTTCTTCGACTTCGTTTAAGTCCATGTGATTGCGCATGTAGCGTTCAGACGCCTTTTGCAGCGGCTGATAATCCCATGGGAAATAGGAGCCATTGCGCAAAGACTCATAGACAATCCAGCGGCGTGCCTGACTTTCGCGAACACTCGCATCGAAACTGTCGATGTCCCAACGGGCGGCGCGTTGCGCACGGAACTGTTCAAGCTGTTCGGCACTGGCCGCATCAATTGCCGAATCCGTGGCAAGGTTTTTCAGCTCATGCGGGTCGGCTTGCAGATCAAACAACTGTTCAGGATCAAGCGGGCAATAGGTGTATTTCCATTTGCCTTCGCGGATGCAGACCAGCGGGGCATAAGATCCCTCGGCGGCATATTCCATCAGGACCGGCTCGGTGCGTTTGGTGCCCGAGAGGCCCGGCAGGAGGCTTGTGCCGTCCGTCCATGGCATGATTTCGTCAAGCGAAATACCGGCCAGATCGGCCACCGTCGGGGTGACATCAAGGGTCGATACCGGATCGGTGTAGCAGCCCGGTGTGATGTTGGGTCCAGCCATCATCAGGGGCACGCGGGCCGAGCCTTCGAAGAAGCTCATTTTAAACCAGAGGCCGCGTTCGCCCAGCATGTCACCATGATCAGACAGGAACAGAATGATGGTGTTGTCGGCCTGCTCGGTGCGTTCAAGCACATCCATGATCTGACCGATTTTATCATCGATATAGGACACATTGGCAAAATAGGCCTGACGCGATCGGCGGACATTTTCGCGCGTGATGTCAAAGGCGGTATGATCGCTCGCCTGCAAAAGACGCTTGGAATGCGGGTCCTGATCGTCAAACGCGAACGCGCCGATTTCCGGTTCGAGTTCCGGGCAGTCTTCGTAAAGGTCCCAGAATTTCTTGCGCGCAACATACGGGTCATGGGGATGGGTGAAGCTGACGGTCAGGCACCATGGGCGTTCATCGTGACCGCGTGACAGGTCATAAAGCTTGTGCGTGGCGTTATAGGCGACCTCGTCGTCATATTCCATCTGGTTGGAGATTTCCCCGACCCCGGCCCCGGTGACAGACCCCAGATTATGATACCACCAGTCAATGCGTTCACCCGGCTTGCGGTAATCGGGGGTCCAGCCAAAATCAGCCGGGTAAATATCGGTGGTCAGGCGTTCTTCAAAGCCGTGCAACTGATCGGGCCCGACAAAATGCATCTTGCCCGACAGGCAGGTGTAATACCCCGCGCGGCGCAAGTGATGGGCATAGGTCGGGATGTCGGAGCAAAATTCAGCGGCATTGTCATAGACCCGTGTGCGACTGGGCAATTGCCCGGCCATAAAGGATGCGCGCCCCGGTGCGCAAAGCGGAGATGCGGTATAGCAATTTTTAAACCGTGCGGAGCGTTCGGCAAGTGCGCGCAGGTGCGGCGTATGGAGGAAATCAGCCGGACCATCGGGGAACAGGGTCCCGTTTAACTGGTCGGCCATCAGGATCAGGATATTCGGGGACTTCATGAAACGAATGCACTCCGGGACAGGGATGGAAAGCGCGCATTTTTCAAGCATTGCCGGGGGAGCAAAATGAGCCTCACGCGGAATGCTCTTGACGTTGAATGCGGAACAATCATTAAATCCACAAATCATTGCGTGATGAAACCCGCTGATTTTTAATCACCAACATAAAGAATTTTTATGTCACAACGCCCGCTTGATATTGGATGGCTGCGTATTTTTGAGGCGGCCGGACGGCTGGGCAGCTTAACGCGCGCGGCCCATGAACTTGGCCTGACGCAGCCCGCTGTCACCTATCAGATCAAGCGGGTTGAGGAGCAGCTCGGCGTGTCATTGCTGCGCCGGTCACAAGGCGGAAGCCGGCTGACCGATGCGGGCGAGATTTTGTTTCAGGCGGTACAGTCGAGTGTGGAAAGCATTGATAAGGCCGCACGCGATACGCGCCGCACGTCAAAGGTGCCCGCGGTGCGGATTTTCACCGATTTCGGATTTGCTGCATTCTGGTTGATGCCGCGTGTGACCGATTTCCGCCGCCTGCATCCCGAGGCGGAAGTCCATATCGTGGCGTCACAGGGACTTGAAGATGCGCTGGAGCGCGACACGGATGCCGCGATGCTGTTTGGCGCGCGCGAAGATTTCCCCGACACCGCCCGCCTTTTGATCCCCGAATGCGTGGTGCCGGTCTGCACGCCGGGGTTTCTCGAACGGTTCGGCCCGTTCAACGATCCGGCAGATTTTGCCAGCGCACCGTTGCTGCATCTTGAAACAACCGGAAAATCACGCTGGCTGACATGGGCAACGTGGCTTGCAGCCTTTGGCGTGACACGCCCCCGCGCCCAAGGTGATTTGGGCCTGAATACATATGGATTTATCATTCAGGCCGCGCTGGCCGAACAGGGGCTGGCACTGGGCTGGCGCGGGCTGGTCGATCATCATCTTGATCTGGGCAGCCTTGTCACCGTCGGGCCTGAGGTTACGCGCAAGGATCGCGGATACTGGCTGGTGCCCAGCCCGACGGCGAGCAAGACAACGAGCACCTTGCTGGACTGGTTGATGAATGAGACGTGAGGTGTTTTCCCGATTACGCTTCAGATTCCTAACCTTTTGAATAAGAAGTCTCTGTAGCCACAACAAGGCTTTCGGTGGTAAAATCGTAAAATGTTGGGTTTTCGGTAGGGAGGGGAAGCGATAAGTTCAATCTATCTGAAAGCCAACAAGCTCATGCATAAGATTGACGCGTTAAGTGCTATTAGCAATCCCAACGAGCACATCATTAAGCTCTCTTACATGATGACGTGTTTGCATCAAAACAGGCTCTCGAGGTTCAGTGAGTTTTGTCATCAATTCCAAACTACTATGCGCCTTTCGATAAAGATCAATGTTGTCATTTGTAGATATCTCGAATGGCAACTCCCCCATATTTACGATAGCTGTTTGAGCCAAGTCCTTCACCATATCAATATTTCCGTTTCGATACTCTCCCAATATGAGTCTCCCCATATCGTGAGTTGGGTCTGTGGCAGCAACAAAATAACGCAACATGTTATTCTTGTGCAGATACATAGCTGCAGCCACAGACAATTGGTGTCGGGTATTGTGAGTGGCACCTCGGTAGGCAAGATACCCCCCAACCAGCCCGAAAAGTCCGGTGAGAACAACCTCCCACTGAAGCCGAAACGTGCTATCCGATGTCAATTCCCACGCTTCGCTATGCGACATACTGACACCAGCAGCGACCCCAATGCAAAACATGATAGTCGCGCCACTTGCGATACTAAATGCCAGCAGATTGTTTTTCATGTGCGCCCCCTTTGCGAGCACGATATCGAAGTTTATCTTCCCAGAAAAGGATACTCAGAATGATCGAGTGTCCAATTTCGGAAAAAGGGGACTGTCCCCTTAGGGAGCTCAGGCCGCCTTGGCCGAACAGGGGGTGGCGTGGGCTGGTTGATTAATGGGACGTGAGCGCCAACGAAACGGATGACACGTGCGGGTCGAGATTCCCGCCTTCGCGGGAATGACGTGCAAGGTTGAAATAGCCCCGAGGACATGGCGTACCCGCCCCAGAACTGTCCTTGAATTCTTGGTTGACGAGAGCCAACAAGGCTTTGATCTCACCGTATTTCTTTAACTCAGGAAGTTGAGCATTCCCCGGTCTTTCGCCACGGGATCGGGGATAATTTTGCAAAACACCACTGGCACGAAAGTTGCTAGCCATGATCTGCAACCTGAATGAGAAAACAGGAGGTCAATTTGACACAGATCTCATTGCAAAATGGTGTTGCAGTATCTCTATCTGCACTCCCTAAAATGTCGAAGTCTGCTTTACCTGACGGTTTAAGAGAAGAAGTGCTGACCCGGCAAAGAGACTTTCTGCGCCGTCAAATAGAGTCTGATCCCGAAGCACAACTGGCATCACAGAATGCTCAGCCGATCCATACCGCCTTCCGTCTAAATGGAAAACTGGTTGGTACGATCGGCGTAAATACCGGATTTTCCAGTACGGGTATTGTCGATGGGGGCGCGTATCAACGTGCACAAAGTATGGCGGATCAACAGGGACTGGAGGGCGAAAAGCGTAACGACTATATCGCAAATCAGGTGTCGCAAGCCCTAAAAGAGCGTTACGGTGCTTCCCTTGAGGTTATAACCTTTGATGAAAATCACCGCCCGACGACCGGTGAGTTGCATGCCGAAATGTTTGGATCAGCTCAGCCAGTATTTGAGTCCCCGTTGGAAGACGAGGGCACTGTTGCCTGGATGAAGGTCTTTGCTCAGATTTATTCCCAAGAATTTGGTGAAGATCCGTTTGAGGGGCTCGATGTTCCGTATGATGACCAGTAGGTCATCAAGACGAATGAACCACGAAAGACCCGACTTACGCCGGTTGGCAGGATGCTGACTGGCTCTTTTTTCCTACACCAACGTATCACCCCAAAGGTGTGGGAAGAATGCCCCCAAAAAAAACTCCCCTCGGGCTGAGTAAAAAACACATCGAGAGGATGCGCTGAGCAGCCTTATCGCCGTCGGACCAGAGGTCACGCGTAAGGATCGCGGATACTGGCTGGTGCCCAGCCCGACGGCGAGCAGTACAACGAGCACATTGCTGGACTGGTTGATGAATGAGACGTGATCCGGTCTAGCCGTCTGTCGAAACCGTCAGGTGTTTCCATTTTTCAATGTCACCCTGCATGCGGTTGAGTTTATCGGACACCAACTGATAGGCATCGCTGCCCAGCAGCAGTTGTGCAGGCGGGTTTTGATCGCGGATCAGCGTTAGAACGGCATCGGCCAGCTTTGCCGGGTCGCCAAGTTGTTTGCCGCTTTTTTCCAAACGCGCCTGACGGATTGGTTCAAACACTGCGTCATAGTCCGAAATGGATCGATCCGTTCTGACCATGGAGCGCCCGGCCCAATCGGTGCGGAACGAACCCGGACAAACGGCGGTAACATGGACGCCAAACGGGGCCATTTCGGCGCGCATCACCTCGGAAATTCCCTGAAGGGCGAATTTGCTGCCGCAGTAATAAGCAATGCCGGGCATGGTGATCATGCCGCCCATCGAGGTGATATTGACAATAAACCCAACCCGGCGTTCGCGAAAGCGCGGCAAGAAGGCCTTGGCAACCGCCGTTGCGCCAAACACATTGACCTCAAACTGGCGGCGCAATTCATCCATTGGGGATTCTTCAAGCACACCTTCATGGCCATAGCCGGCATTGTTGATCAGAACGTCAATCGGGCCAAAGTCATCTTCGGCCTGCGCGATGACATTTGGAATATTGTCAAAATCGGTGACGTCCAAGCGGACCGGCTGCACCGCAGGCAATTCAGCGCGCACATGCGACAGGGCCGCATCTGATCGAACTGCACCAATTACGGAATGGCCTTGTGCGACGGCGGCCTTGGCAATCGCAAAGCCGAAACCGGAATTCGCCCCGGTGATGAAAAATCGTTTTGTCATGATATGTGATCCATTCGTTGTCTTGATTAAGCAGCGAACTGTCAGATATTATGAAAACCATCGCGTATCCACGCCCATTTAGCTGAGTTATTTGCCCAATCCTATGAAACAGACATATGTCCGATAGAACATCAGACAGTCTTGCCGTTCTTGCGGCACGGCTTGCGCCCAAGGAAGGCTATAATTTCCTGTCGCTTAAGGGCCTGCGCGTTCTTAGAAGTGAAAGCGTCCTTCACAACGTGCCGGTTCTGTATCAGCCGGGCGTGGTGTTTGTTTGCCAAGGCAGCAAACGCGGTGTGCTGGATGGCAATATTTACGTTTATGACGAGGAGCATTATCTGGCGGTTTCGGTGCCGGTCCCGTTTCGCATGCAGTCAGATGCCAGCCCCGAACATCCGTTACTTGCCATCTATCTGGATTTTGACATGCGGCTGATTGCCGAACTTGTCGCGACAATTGAAGGATATGCCACAACCGACACACAGTCCGAACCCGCCAGCCTGATTTCCACCCAAACAGGACCGGAGATCAGCGCCGTTTTGCACAGGTTGCTCCGGGCTTTGCAAAGCCCGGTTGAGACGGCGATACTGGGGGATGGATTAATGCGGGAATTGTATTTTCGCATTCTGACCGGCCCGCAGGGTGCCAAGATGATTGCCGCCCTTGAGCAACGCGGGACGGCCGGACGAATCCTGCGCAGCCTTGGATATCTGCGTGAGAATTTCACAAAGCCGCTTTCGATACCGGAACTGGCCCAGCATGCGGGCATGAGCGTGCCATCCTATCACGCGCACTTTCGCCGGTTGCTGGGCAGCAGCCCCATCCAATACATAAAATCAATGCGCCTTCATGAAGCGCGCATTTTACTGGCCCATCACGGGCAGACGGTTACGGAAGTTGCCGCATCTGTTGGCTATGTCAGTGCGTCGCAATTCAGCCGCGAGTTCAAGCGACACTTTGGCCGCACCGCGTCTGAAGAAACGGTCTGGATGCGCCACCATCTGGGTGAGTTGCCCCGGGACCATCAAGAGTAGCAGCATCTGAAAGCCGTGTTCACGAGATTCCCGCCTGCGCGGGAATGACGGGCAAGGTGGGATTACCCCAAGGATATGAGAAATGGATGTGCTGTCCCAACACCGTCGTTCCCACGCAGGTGGGAACCCATGATGCCGATAGCGTCGCACATGCGAGGCGAGTTTCCCGGCTGCGCGGGAAGGGCGTGTGGGGTTAAACCTTACGGCCAGTTGGCCTCAGGCGGGAGGGACATCAGGATGGCTTCGGTGTTGCCGCCGGTCATGAGGCCAAAGCGTGTGCCGCGATCATGAAGCAGGTTAAATTCGACATAGCGGCCGCGTTTGATCAGTTGTGCGCGGCGGTCATCATCGGTCCAGGGCTTGTTGTAATGGCGTTTGACCAGTTCGGGGTAAATGTCGCGAAAGGCCATGCCAACGTCTTTGGTGAAGGCGAAATCCTCATCCCAGTCGGCATCGAGATAATCATAGAAAATCCCGCCAACCCCGCGCGCTTCATTACGGTGTGGGAGCCAGAAATATTCATCGCACCATTTTTTAAAGCGGTCGTAATAGTCATCGCCGTGGGCATCGCAGGCGGCCTTGAACGCGCCGTGGAAATCGGCGGTGTCGGTGTCATCAGGGAAGACGGGGGTTAAATCCGCCCCGCCGCCAAACCATGCCTTGGTGGTGACGATATGGCGGGTGTTCATATGCACCGCCGGGACATGTGGGGAGCATGGGTGTGCGACCAGTGAAATGCCCGCCGCCCAGAAATTGGGGTTTTCGGCGGCACCGGGGATTTCGGCGCGGAACTTTTCGGAAAATTCGCCGTGCACGGTCGAGATATTGACCCCGACCTTTTCAAAGACACGCCCCTTCATCACCGACATTTCGCCGCCGCCTTCATTGGTGCCGCGTTCCCAGACGGTGCGATCAAAACGACCGGCGGGACGATCCGACAGCGGTCCGGTATAGCTGTCTTCAAGGGCCTCAAACGACGCACAGATATCGTCGCGCAATTGACGGAACCAGTTTTGGGCGGTTTGTTTGCGTGCGGCAATCAGGGCGGCATCGACCGTGTGTTCGGTGCCGGTTTTCATTGCCTTTTTTGCAGCAGTTTTTGCGTCCGTCATTGCGTTACTCATTCCGTTCATTCACTTGGTTGGCTTGAAGGAAAGCCATTCGTCTGTCTAAGCGCCTCGCCCAGTGTCATCGCGGTTGCCATGGCCACATTAAGGGATCGCATTTCGGGCTGCATCGGGATCACCACACGCGCATCGACATAGTCATGCACTTGGTCTGGCACACCTTTGCTTTCCGAGCCCAGCATCAGAACATCATCGGGGCGAAAGTCAAAATCGCAATAGGGTTCAGCGCCCTTTGTGGTCAAAAGAACCAACCGCCCCGGCACCGTACCATTTTCGCGTGCGGCGACGAAATCGCGCCAATCGGCGTGGCGTATATAGTCCGCCTTGTCGATATAATCCATGCCCGCACGTTTCAATGCCGCCGATGTCAGCAAAAAGCCACAGGGCTCGATAATATCAACCGGCAGCCCAAAGCACGCGGCCATGCGCAGGATGGTGCCGGTGTTTTGCGGAATATCGGGTTCGAACAGACAGATTCTCATGGGCGTTCTTTGAGGGTCCTTGTGAAGCGACAACGGTGTCGCGCGCGTCAGCTTGTTTCAAAGTTCGGAACTGTTTTATCCACACAGGACCGCCCTTGGCCAACTTAAATCGACAATTTTCCGATTTTATTTATCCAAAATCTGTACGGTGTTGTTACGGTTCGAACCGCCTTCTTAGCCCTTTTGCAAAACCGGCGTGCCGCGTCGTTTTGATGATGTGCCCAGAATCGCCGCGATGAAGACCCGATGGGCCTTCAAAGTTATAAAATTACCGACAGAAACCCGCATTAGACTTATTTGGAATAAGAAAAGGTAAGACCGCATCATCTTGGTTGAAAAGGGCGGATAATCGCGCAAATACGCTAGGTTTTACGTATTTGTGCAGTGCAAAACCAGATGATCTTATCGAATGCAAACAATTTGCAACTCCAAGTTCTCCTTAACAAACCTGTTTTTTGTTAGTATACGGACCCGGAAACAGGCCTAAAGGCTTTTGGCGGCTGGATTGTTTGATTTTCATCAAGGGAAATTAACCATCTATGCCCTAAGTCTGGCTTTGGGCATTCCGCATGCCTGTTTTGGGGGCAGAAAGAGGAAGACATTATGTCGCAATCGGTGCATTCATCCGGCGAGCATCAGCCGGACGAGAACCGCAGGGATTTCCTGACCTTGGCGACCACCGCAGTCGGCGTTGTTGGCGCTGGTTGTGCGTTGTTGCCATTCGTGGACAGCATGAACCCGTCCAAGGACGTTCTCGCGCTGGCTTCTGTAGAGGTCAACCTGTCCAACATCCCGGTTGGTCAGGCCGTTAAAGTAATGTGGCGAGGCAAGCCTGTCTTTATCCGCCATCGTACAGAACGTGAAATCAATGAGGCCAACGAGGTCGCATTAAATGAACTTGTCGATCCGCAAAGTGATGACGCGCGTGTCGAAAAGAAGGAATGGCTGATCGTTGTCGGCGTGTGCACCCATCTGGGCTGTATCCCGATGGGCACCGCCACCGGGGAAGCCCGTGGCGATTATGATGGTTGGTACTGTCCGTGCCATGGCTCGCACTATGATACGTCGGGCCGTATCCGCCGTGGTCCTGCGCCGAAGAATCTTGAGGTGCCGACCTACACCTTCCTCACCGACACATCCGTCCGGATCGGCTAAGGAGCTGTATGATGAGCGCACCTCAATGGAATAACAAAGTGGTGAAATGGGTTGATGACCGACTTCCGGTGATCTCCATGCTGCACCACTCCGCATACGAATATCCGACCCCGAAAAACCTGTCCTATATGTGGAACTTCGGTTCTTTGGCCGGGTTTGTTCTGGTCACCATGATCCTTTCGGGGATTTTCCTGGTGATGAATTATACGCCGCATACGAGCATGGCGTTTGAATCAGTCGAACGCATCATGCGTGATGTCAATTACGGTTGGCTGATCCGCTATATTCATATGAATGGCGCGTCGATGTTCTTCATCGTTGTCTTCCTTCATATGTTCCGTGGCCTGTATTACGGGTCATACAAAGCGCCGCGTGAAATGCTGTGGTGGATTGGTATCCTGATCCTGCTGGCAATGATGGCAACCGCGTTTATGGGCTATGTCCTGCCGTGGGGCCAGATGTCCTTCTGGGGTGCGACGGTTATTACCAACCTGTTCTCCGCCTTCCCGATCATCGGCGATCCGCTGGTGACCTGGCTGTGGGGTGGGTTCTCGGTCGATAATCCGACGCTGAACCGGTTCTTCTCGCTGCATTATCTGATGCCGTTTATCATTCTGGGCCTTGTTGTCCTGCATGTCTGGGCATTGCATAGCGTGCGGTCGAACAACCCGACCGGCGTTGAGATCAAAACCCCTCAGGACAGCATTCCGTTCCACCCGTACTATACGATCAAGGACCTGTTCGGTATGGGCGTGTTCCTGATCTTCTTCTGCGGGTTTGTGTTCTTTGCACCTGATTATCTTGGCCACCCGGATAACTATATCCCGGCCAACCCGTTGGTCACACCGCCGCACATCGTGCCGGAATGGTACTTCCTACCGTTCTATGCGATCCTGCGGTCGATCGATTTCACCATCTTTGGCATTCCGGCAAAGCTTCTGGGTGTGCTGGCGATGTTTGCATCGATTGTCATCCTGTTCGTTATTCCGTGGCTTGATACCTCCAAGGTACGCAGCTCGAAATTCCGTCCGGTTTACAAGTGGTTCTTCTGGCTGTTTGTCGTTGATACCTTCATCCTCGGCTATTGCGGAGCGAAGGCACCAGATGACTACTTCATGGGTGTACCGGGACTTAAGGTCATCGTGATGGGCCAGCTTTCCACGCTTTACTACTTTGCGCATTTCCTTGTGGTGATGCCATTGGTTGGAAAGATGGAACGACCCAAACCGCTTCCGGCTAGCATTAGCGAATCTGTTTTGAAGGAGGGTGCAAATGCGTAAGTTCGCACTGACCGCAATTGCAGCCGCCTTCGCGGTAACTGCATTCACCGGTGGCACAGCCAAGGCAGCCGGAGACGCCCCGGTTCCGGCGGCACAGGACTGGAGCTGGGACGGCATTTTTGGAACCTACGACCGTGCGCAGCTTCAGCGCGGTTTCCAGGTCTATAAAGCCGTCTGTGCCAGTTGCCACAGTCTTCGTTTCATTGCGTTCCGTAATCTGGACGGCATTGGATTTAACGAAGATCAGATCAAGGCGATTGCGGCGGAATATGATGTTGAAGACGGCCCGAACGATGATGGTGACATGTTCACCCGTCCGGGCAAGCCGTCTGACTACTTCCCGTCGCCCTTCCCGAATGAAAAAGCTGCGGCGGCTTCGAACGGTGGGGCCATTCCGCCCGATCTTTCCCTTATGAACAAAGCCCGCGTTGGTGGCCCCGATTACGTCTTCGGCCTTCTGACCGGCTATGAGGAAGAAGCCCCTGAGGGCTTTGACCTTGCTGATGGGAAACACTACAACCACTACTTCCCGGGTCATCAGATTTCCATGGCACCGCCGCTTTATGACGAAGCGGTCGAGTACACCGATGGAACGCCTGCGACCGTGGAACAGCATGCACGTGACATTTCGGCCTTCCTGAACTGGACGGCGCAGCCTGAACTTGAAGCCCGTAAAGCACTGGGCATCAAGGTCATCCTGTTCCTGATCGTTCTGACCGCGATGCTCTATGCGGTGAAACGTAAAATCTGGCGCGATATCGAACATTAAGTTCGTATCGTTAGACTGACCAACGAAGCAGGCCACCGAATTTCGGTGGCCTGTTTTTTTTGCAAGCACCGCCTAAACACCCTATGTCTTACACACTGAGATCCTTACTGTTTGAGTAAGACTGCTTCATCATTAAAATTGCGCTTTTGATTTACTGTTCATGTTTTGTTCATATTGCTATATAACAAGATAAAACGGCACTATGGAACATTCGGGGCATATAGCGTATGAACAAATCCATTGACGAACCACGAAGGAAAACAGCAGTGCGACCGATTGCGATAGACTTATTCGCGGGTGCCGGTGGACTGAGCTTAGGGTTTGAGCAGGCCGGATTTGACATCGTTGCTGCAGTTGAAATTGACCCTGTTCATTGCGCGATCCATAGATTCAACTTTCCGCAAACGGCCATAATCCCGAAGTCGGTTACCGTACTTAGTGGGCACGAAATTCGTGAAACCGCAGGCATCGGAAATCGTGAGGTAGATTGCGTTTTTGGCGGCCCCCCATGTCAGGGCTTCTCGATGATCGGACAGCGTACGATTGATGATCCAAGAAACAATCTGGTCAAAGAGTTTGTTCGGATCGTTTCTGAACTGGATGCAAAGACCTTCGTTTTCGAGAACGTGAAAGGCCTTACAGTCGGTAAGCATAAAGAATTTCTCTCCGAACTTGTTGAGGAATTCAGGACGGTCGGCTATCAGGTTCGCCTCAAGTGGAAGGTGCTAAATGCCGCGCACTATGGCGTTCCTCAAAGCAGAGAACGACTGATCTTGCTGGGAGCGAAGAAGAATGTTCCCTTGCCAGAATATCCGTCGGAAATTTCAAACAATCCATCTGCAAAACACAAAATTATTGGTTTACCTGATGGGCCGACTTGCGCCGAAGCTCTTGATGACCTTCCGGATGCAGACCTGTTCCCAACCCTTACCAACAATGACGCTGTGATTGGTGCAATCCTTGGAAAACCATCTGCATATGCATCCGAATTAAGATGCTTAACGAACGATGCATGGCACTTCGGGTATGTGCGCAACTGGAACCCTCGAGTACTGACATCCAGTGCGCGCACGGCCCACACCGATATTTCAAAAAGACGGTTCTCAGAGACCGCCCCTGGTAGCGTTGAACCAATCAGTCGTTTTTTCCGCCTCTCCCCGCAGGGTGTATCAAACACATTACGCGCCGGTACGGATGGATCGCGAGGGGCTTTCACGAGCCCTCGGCCAATTCACTATAAGTATCAGAGATGCATAACTGTCCGAGAAATGGCAAGACTGCATGGTTTTCCTGATTGGTTCAGGCTGCATTCAACAAAATGGCATGGCGCCCGCCAAATCGGAAATTCTGTCCCGCCGCCCATGGCACGTGCAATAGCGAGCGCTGTGTTGAAAGCCTTGGACATCACTCCGTTTAAACCGGAAAGAACACTTAAATTGGGCGATGAACGGTTGCTAACGTTGGAAATGTCGAAAGCAGCTGAATTACTTGGCGTAAAAGCTCCCAATCACCGCAGAGACCGTAAAAGCGGAGCAAAGAAACGCAAGCAAACAGATATTGAAGAAGCACGTATTTTGGGGTTGTCAGCGAATGGCTAAGGACACAAGCACCAGCAGATATGCTGCACTGATCGAAAAAATATTTTTTGATCACTGGTCCGACCAGATTGCCGAATTCGAGTTTGACCGAGAAGAATTGGAAGCCGCAGCCCCTGCTTTGGGCTTTAAGTCCGTAAAAAATATTGGGGATGTGCCTTACTCCTTTCGGTATCGAAAGGCATTCCCGGAAAGCATTCTTGCAACACAACCCAAAGGCTTGGAGTGGGTTATCATTGGAGCAGGTCGGGCTAAATACCGCTTCAAACTGGTAAAGGCGACACGTATTATCCCGCGAGACGACCTTGTCCAAATCGGGATCCCCGATGCAACCCCGGAAATCATTCGCGCTTATGCTCTGGACGACGAACAAGCATTGTTGGCCATCGTCAGATATAACAGGCTTGTCGATATATTTTTGGGTCTTACAACATACAGCCTGCAGAACCATCTACGAACGACGGTTAAAGACATAGGGCAAATCGAAATTGATGAGTTGTATGTCGGGATAGACAAAATTGGATGTCACTACGTAATCCCTGTTCAGGCAAAGGCAGGAAAAGATCAGATTGGCATCGTCCAAACCCAGCAAGACATCGTTTTTGCAAATCAAAAATTCCCGGGAATGAGATGCCGCGCAGTTTCCGCCCAATTTATGGCTGGAGGCGTCATTGCTCTTTTTGAATTAACGATACAAAATGACGAAATTCGGATCGCTCAAGAGCGCCATTACAAGCTCGTGCCGTCAACCGAAATGGATCGTTCAGCCATAATCCAGTATCAAGATTGAATTTCTTATGAACAGGAGAAGTTCAACAAGATGGCTTCAGTCAGTACCATTCAATAAGCGAAATACTCGACAACCAGCTGATCAATTTCGCCAGTGTCGCGCATTTGGCGCAGGGCATCATCAAGATCATCGGCAAACTGATCGCGGTATGGCCAGGAACCAGCCGGGTCGTAGCCAAAGGCGTCATAGCCAAATTCCTGCCCGATGATGGCGGTTTCATCAATGTTGCGCGACTGTTCCTTATCCACGGCCAGTTCACGCAAGCCCGCCAGGATGGCCATGCGTTCATTGACATAGCAATCCACCCGTCCGGCCATCAGAAAACGCAGGTTGCTTTCGGTGGTGTTGGCTTCTTCAAGCGTGATCTCACCCGCCGCCACCATGTCAAAGAAGTCCTCACCCGCCAGCCGGTATCCGGCATTGTTGGCGAAGCGCGCGCCCGTGAAATCGTCCGGGAAGACCCGCAAGTCGTGGCTTAGCACGTAGTCCTTGCTGCAAATCGCTACCACGGTTTCGCTCAGGATCGGGACGGAATAGCGTTCGACCCAGTTTCGGTCATCGCGCAAATACGGGGGAAAGAACGCCATGATCTGCCCCGATTGCAAAAGATCCATGCCGCGTTTAAACGGCACATTTTCGAACCGAAGATCATATTGCGGCATCTTGTCCACAGCCGCCTGCAGGATGCGGACGTAAATGCCCGCAGGCGTGCCATCGGCATTGAGGAAGGCATAGGGTTTATTGTTGTCTTCACCGTGCAAGACGACGGGGATGACATCCTGCGCGACCGCGATGGACGGTACTGAGACGGACTGAACCAACACCCATGAGGCCAAGGCTGCGGCGGTGACGGTAGCGTTGACGGTAGCTCTGGCGGGATGCTTCCGGATGCGGTTGGGCTTCATGCTCGGTAATTCTTGTGAGAGATCATACACATTATGTCACTCAAACTGCGCGGGCTGTCAAACGTGATACTGTAACCATATGCTTCACATATGGTGGCGGCACCCCGATTTCACAGGCTCTATTTCCCGATCCGGCTACTTCCCGGGCTGGCTATTTCCCAGTTTGGCAGGATTTTCTGGTTTGGGCGTCGTCCGCCGCGTCTTGGGCATGATGCAGATCGTCGCGCTGTGACGCGGCATCCTCAAAATGCTGTCGATTGCCGTCGGCCGGGCGCAGTGGGGGCACGGTCACCGGGATATGAACCAGACGACGTTTACGGGCCGGTGTGCCGGTACTGGCGTATAGCTGTTTGCCAGCTTCGACGATGGACACCCCGGCGAAGGCCTTGAACAGTCGCGATCCGATGTTTTCAAACGCCTGCGACCAGCGCAGCAAAAAGCGCCGCCGGGTCGGGGGGATGAAAAGGGCTCGGCTGTGCTGGACCGGCAGGAACATGTTTTCGCGCATCAGGTTTTGCAATTGCGTGACACTGTGCGGATGCCCAAAGCCAAACGGGGTGCTTTCCGACCAACTCCAGAGCGAGCTTCGGTTGGGTGTCACCACAATAATCCGGCCATTGGGGGTTAAAACCCGCCAGCATTCGCGCATCAGGCGACGCATGGAATCGGTATGTTCGACCAGATGCACCACCAAAATACGATCCACCGAACTGTCGGGCAGTGGCAGCATGGTTTCTTCGGTCAGGGCGACATGGTTGTCTTCGCCCGCGGGCCAATGCACGCAGCCCTGCTGGGCGGGCATGAAGGCCATGACGCGTTCGGCCTCGCCGATAAAGGGCCGCAAATAGGGTGTCGCATAGCCAAAGCCAAGCACGCGCAATCCACGCACATCCGACCACATCAGGCGCAGACGCCTGCGGATCAGACGCCGGGCGGCCTGCCCGAGAGTACTGGCATAAAAACGGTGAAGATCAACGACATCCTGACGCATGACTGGACTTTAGCACCCTATCGGTCCTCACGGAAACAGCTTTGAAACGACCCTGTTCATAGAATGTCAGAAAGTTTGATCGTTGGGTGATTGTTTCAAGACAGTTGATGCTGATACTGTGGAGCACATCACATCATCATCAGGTCGAGGTCCCCTTATGGCTGCGGGCGAAGTTATCGTTATTCCGTGTCTTTCAGACAATTACACCTATCTCGTGCGCTGCCACCGCAGCGAAATGACCGCGATCATTGATCCGGGCGAAGCAGCTCCTGTGATCAAGGAACTTCAGGACCGCGACTGGCAGCTTGATCTGGTGATCAACACGCATCATCACCACGACCATATTGGCGGCAATGCGGAATTGATGAAGAAATACGGCGCCAAATTGCTCGGCCCGACGGCGGAAAAGGCGCGCATCCCCGACATGGACGAAATGGTTGCCGAGGGCGATCAGGTTTTGATCGGCGAGCTTGAAGGCCGGGTGTTTGACGTGCCGGGCCATACATCGGGGCATATCGCGTTTTATTTCCCGGCGATTACTGCGCTGTTTTCCGGTGACAGCCTGTTTGCGCTGGGCTGTGGACGGTTGTTTGAAGGAACGCCTGAACAGATGTGGCAGTCGCTGCAAAAGTTCCGCAATTTGCCCAACAGCACGCAGGTTTACTGCGGCCATGAATACACCCAGTCCAATGCCAAATTTGCCAAAACGATTGAGCCCGACAATGCGATCCTTGCCGCACGCTGTCAGGATATTGACGGGCTTCGGGCGCGCAACATCCCGACCATTCCATCGCGGATTGATGTTGAGCTTGCGACCAATCCGTTCCTGCGCGCCGATCACCCGGATGTTGCTACCGCACTGGGCATGGAGAATACCACCCCAACGGAAATCTTTACCGAAATCCGCAAGCGCAAAGACAATTTCTAGAACGTTCTTTGGTTATTGCATCTGTTTGAACAGCACATTCTGATCAAGCAGATAGCGTGAAAACAGCGGCAGACTTGCCGCGCCAATGGCGCGCGCGGCACTGCCGACCTGCCCCTGTTCGATGTGCGGGCGGGCAATGCCCTGAAGATCAAGGTCGGAGATCGCAGCCCGGGTTGCCGCGACAATGCGTGCACAGACATCGGGCGGAAAACCGCCATCGACAATGACGGCTTCGAAATCAATCACCGAGCAGACCGACGTGATGGCAAGGGCAAGGCTGCGCGCGGTGTGGTTGATCCAGATATCAAGCGTCTTGCCGAGTTCCGCCCAGTACGCCGGATCGCGCCACAGCATCGCCGGATCACGGCCATCGCGGGTCAGCATTTCTTCGAGCACAAAGATAGATGCCTGATCAATCAGTTGGCTGGCGTGACCGCTGCGTGACGAAACCGGCATGGAGCCAAAGGCCCCGGCATTACCTGTGCGGCCCGTATAAAGTGCCTGATTGAGCACAACGCCGCCGCCAATGAACGAGCCAATGAAGAAATAGGCGAAATCGGTATAGTTCGGGCCAAGACCAAACACCAGTTCGGCCCCGCAGGCCGCCGTGGCATCATTTTGCTGAAACACCGGGAACGGGACGATGGCGCCGATGGTGTCGATCAAATCGACTTCGCGCCAGGCATTTAAGTCCTCAATCGGCGCGCCGACTTCTTCGCCCCAGTTCCAGAGTTCAAAGGGTGCGGCAATGCCAATACCAGCGATCCGGGCCTGTTGGGGGGCACTCAGGGTCGCGGTGATTTTGCCAACCGAGTCGCGGACAAACTGGCGAATGCTATCGGGTGTGGGGTATTTGTAGGCTTCTTTGAGCGATCCACGCACGGTGCCGACAAAATCAAGCAGGATCAGTTCCGCACTGCGCCGCCCGATCTTAAGACCAAAGGAATAGACCCCGTCAGGATTAAGCGCCATCGGGACTTTGGGTTTGCCGACCTTGCCACGCACAGGCTCCCCACGCATCAGAAGACCGTCTTTTTCGAGGCCGCGCATGATGACCGATACAGTCTGGGCCGACAGACCCGAAAGCCGGGCGATTTCGGCCTTGGACAATCCGGCGTTCCGACGCACCAACGACAGCACCAGCCGTTCATTGTAGGCGCGCACGCGCAACTGATTTGCCCCGCCGCCCGGATGCAGCGGACGTGCAGCCTGATCTTCCGTCCCTGTCGGGTCAGGATTGGTCGATAGTGACGCAGTCATAGAGTTCCTCCCACTCGGGATCCGGGGTCAGGGCCGGCTAATTTGGTTACAATGGTCGATCAGATTTATGCGGATACGCGAAGCAAAACCGCAGGAAGATATACATCTTTCAAGGCTTTGCGACAAAGTAGCCCGTGCAAATCTGATTGATCCGAATGACAGTCGTTATATTTGTGAACTCCAGCGTCATAGCCCTTGCCCGGGATACCAACCCGTTCTGCGGGCTCTTCCTTGTATTTCACAAATATAACGACTGCCATTCTAATCAAATTAGCCGACCCTGACCCCGCGCCCGATTGGCTTGAAGAGTGACAGGATTAATTAATAAATCAATCGGATTTATTAATTGACAGGGGATGTAATTTGGTGTGTCGTATGGCCCAGACAGGTTGAAGACCCACAGATTTAACGCGCGTTGCATCCTGTTTGGAAAACAAACATTAACGGCACAAACAGCCGATTATTCAGGTAAAATCCTGGGAGGAAATGATGAAGAAAGCACTTCTTGGCGCAACTCTTGGTGCGCTTGCCCTTAGCCTTACCGCCCTGCCGAGCCCGGCCAAAGCCGCCGACATTGGTGCCTGCTTGGTGACCAAGACAGACATCAACCCGTTCTTTGTCAAAATGAAGGAAGGGGCGTCTGCCAAGGCCGAGGAACTTGGTATCGATCTTTCGACATTTGCCGGCAAAGTGGACGGCGACCATGAGACACAGGTTCAGGCAATCGAGTCTTGCATCGCATCGGGTGCCAAAGGCATTCTGATCACCGCATCCGACACCAAGGCGATTGTCCCGGTTGTCAAAAAGGCGCGCGATGCCGGCCTTCTGGTCATCGCACTTGATACCCCGCTTGAGCCGATTGACGCGGCCGATGCGACCTTTGCCACCGATAATTTCAAGGCAGGCGAGCTGATTGGTAAATGGGCGGCGGCAAAACTTGGTGATAAGGCAGCCGATGCCAAGATCGCCATGCTTGATCTGACACCCAGTGCACCATCGGTTGATGTGCTGCGCGATCAGGGCTTCATGAAAGGGTTCGGTATCGACATCAAGGATCCCAACAAGATTGGGGACGAGGATGACGACCGGGTCGTTGGTCATGATGTGACCAACGGTAATGAAGAAGGTGGTCGCGAAGCCATGGAAAACCTGATGCAGCGCGATTCCGAAATCAATGTGGTTTACACCATCAACGAACCGGCTGCGGCGGGTGCGTACGAAGCGCTTAAGGCGTTTGGCATGCAGGACGGTGTGTTGATCGTATCGGTTGATGGCGGTTGCCCGGGTGTTGAAAACGTCAAGGATGGTGTGATTGGTGCGACATCGCAGCAATATCCGCTTTTGATGGCGGCCAAAGGGATCGAGGCGATCAAGGCATGGGCCGATAGCGGCGAAAAACCGCAGAACACCGACGGTCTGAACTTCTATGACACCGGGGTTAACCTTGTCACCGATCAGCCGGTTGACGGTGTTCCGTCGATTGATGTTGCCGAAGGCATGGATCGTTGCTGGGGCTAATTGCGCCCGTTCATTTCGAGGAAGGGCGGATTTAACCCCGCCCTTCTTGTCCCACATCAGGTTACACTTGGTCAGGCGCCCACCACCAATCCAGCCACAAGAGCCGGAAAAGGTGCCGGCGGGATATCGGTCATGACCAAGTCGGGAGGAAGCGATGAGCGAACCCGCTCAAACGTCACGCAAAAAACAGGAATACGAGCACACGCTTGATTCCAGCGACAGCTCTGTCGCGCAGTTTGACCATAAACACCGCAACCTGTTTGATACCGTGCAGCATTTCCTGCATGGCAATCCAACCATGGTGCCGGTGATTGTTCTGGTTTTTTCAATCGTCATTTTCGGCTTTGTCGCCGGACCCAAATTCTTTTCGCCGTTTAATCTGTCGCTGATCCTCCAGCAGGTTGCCGTCATTGGCATTCTTGCCGCCGCCCAGAGCCTTGTGATCCTGACTGCCGGTATTGATCTTTCGGTCGGGGCGATCATGGTTTTGATGTCGGTGATCATGGGGCAACTTGCGATCACCCTTGGCGTCCCTGCCCCGATTGCCATCATCATCGGGTTTATTGGTGGCATCGCCGCCGGGGCGCTTAACGGATTTCTGGTCACCCGGATCAAGTTGCCGCCGTTTATCGTCACCCTTGGCACGTGGAACATCTTTTTTGCGCTGAACCTTTGGCTTTCGGGTGCACAATCGATCCGCAGTCAGACTTTGGATGAAATCGCACCGCTGTTGAAATTCTTTGGCGAAAGCATCGCGATTGGCGGGGCGCGGATTACCTATGGCTCGATCCTGATGTTGGCGATTTTCGGGGTGCTTTGGTACATCCTTAATCACACCAGCTGGGGCCGCCATGTTTACGCCATTGGCGATGACAAGGAAGCCGCCGAGCTTTCGGGTATTCGCACCAACCGTACCCTGATCATGGTGTATGGCCTTGCCGGGCTTGTCTGTGCCGTTGGGGCATGGGCCTCCATCGGGCGGGTTGGATCGGTATCGCCACAAAGTTTTCAGGAAGCCAATTTGCAATCGATTACAGCCGTGGTGATTGGCGGCATATCGTTGTTTGGCGGGCGTGGATCGATCATTGGCCCGTTGATCGGGGCGTTGATTGTGGGGGTGTTTAATTCAGGTTTGCGACTGGCGGGGGTTGATGTGCTGTGGCAGGTGTTTGCCATTGGCTGGCTGACCATCATTGCCGTTGCAATCGACCAGTGGATCAGAAAGGTGTCAGCATGAGCAACGCACACACACCGGTTCTTAAGGCGCGCGGCATCGTCAAACGATATGGCCGTGTCACCGCCCTTGATCGTGCCGACTTTGATCTTTATCCCGGCGAAATACTGGCGGTGATCGGCGATAATGGTGCGGGGAAATCATCGTTGATCAAGGCCTTGTCCGGGGCGATCACGATTGATGAAGGCAGCATTGAGCTTGATGGCAAGCCAATTGGTTTCACATCCCCGATGGAAGCCCGCGAAGCCGGGATCGAGACGGTGTATCAAAACCTTGCCCTGTCGCCGGCCCTGTCGATTGCGGACAATATGTTCATGGGGCGTGAATTGCGTAAACCGGGCATCATGGGCAGATATTTCGGCGCGCTTGATCATAAGGCGATGCAGCGCATTGCACGTGAGAAGCTGACCGAGCTTGGCCTGATGACCATTCAGAACATCAATCAGGCGGTTGAGACGCTTTCGGGTGGGCAGCGCCAGGGGGTTGCAGTTGCGCGTGCGGCCGCGTTCGGATCGCGCGTGGTGATCATGGATGAGCCGACCGCAGCCCTTGGGGTGAAGGAAAGCCGCCGCGTGCTTGAACTGATTGCCGATGTGAAGGCGCGCGGCATGCCGATTGTGCTGATTTCTCATAATATGCCGCATGTGTTCGAGATTGCGGACCGCATCCATGTGCACCGGCTGGGCAAGCGGCTTTGTACCATCAAACCAGACGATTACAGCATGTCGGACGCGGTTGCCTTTATGACCGGCGCCAAGGAAGCGCCCGACATCAGTGACGCGGCGTAACGTACATGCACCGCCATGGTCAAACCCCAGAAGACAGGCAGCCTTGCAGTCATGACACCTGATCTTGACGCATTGGCTGCACGTATCAAGACCACCCAATCGGACGATTGTCGCATCCTTGTGGCAATCGCCGGGGCACCAGCATCGGGCAAGTCAACCTTGTCCGACCGGCTTTGTCATCATCTGGGGGGTGACGAAGCCGGTGCTGCTGTCGTGCCGATGGACGGATTTCATTTTGACGATGCCATCCTTAAACAGCGTGACCTTTTGAACCGCAAAGGGGCCCCCAACACGTTTGATGTTGGCGGGTTACAGCGCATTCTTACCGCCCTTAAGACCGAGACTGACCAGGACGTTTATGTGCCGTTGTTTGACCGTGGCCTTGAACTGTCACGTGGGTCGGCACGCTGCATATCGCCGCGTCACAAGATTATCCTGGTGGAGGGCAATTACCTTTTGCTGGGTCAAGCCCCGTGGGATCAGTTGGCAGCCATGTTTGATCTTTCGATTTATCTTGATGTGGCCGAGGAAATCTTGCGCGCGCGCCTGATTGATCGTTGGCGGGGGTTTGGCTTTGACGATGCGAGCGCCTTGGAAAAGGCGCTTGGCAATGACCTTCCCAATGCACAAGTCGTCGCGACCATGACCGGTCCTTCTGATATCCGCGTCACAGCCGGGTGAGGACCAACCTGTTGAAAGATCACATCTAGTTCTCAAGCAGGGAACGCAGCAAGGTCTGCCTTGCCGTGCTGAGATGTTTGGCGGCTTCGGTCTGGATTTGCGCCCCGTCGCGGCTGCGCAGAGCAGCGATATAAGTCAAATGTTCGCGGATCGCGGCTTCGTTTCGTTCTTTTTCATCCTTCTTGTTCCACTGATAATGGAAGTGAAAGATCAGAGAGATAATATCTTGAAACTCAGTCACAAATCGGTTTTTCGATACACTTGTCAAGGTCGCATGAAAACGGGCATCGAGCTCCGAGAAACGCGAAAACCGCGTTTCGATATGATCTAGAAGGCTACGATGTTCTTCTTCCAGCCGGTCGAGTTTTTCCCACGCCGGATGATCATCCGGGAAGTCGACAAAATTTCGCACCGCGTCCAATTCAAACATTTCCCGAACGTACGAAAGTTCAAGTGCATATTCCTTGGTAAATCCGCGCAGCACCCAACGGTGATTTAGCTTTTTCTCAATCAGGCCGAACCGGCTGAAGCTGATCAAAAACTCCCGAACCGTCGATGTGCCGACATCGAACTGCCGTGCCAGTTCGAGCTCGTTAAGCTGCGTATTGGGCGGTATGTCGCCTTGAAGGATCCACTCTAGAAACTTGCCTTCGATTTTTTCTGAAACCGGGCTGGTTTCACGGTCCGAGAAACGCTCCGCCTTTTTGCTGTGACGCAGGATCGTTTTGACACGCCCCTGCCAGTCGATAATCCCCAAATCATTTAGTGATGACAAAATGTTGCGCACCGTCGTGCGACTGATGTTGAGCATTTCCGCGATATTGACTTCGCCCGGAAGCTCCGTACCAACATCCTGACCGTCAATCAGATCAAGGCACTGATTGAAGCCTTCCTTAAAGCGCGTGTTGGATTTGGTCATTTTGGCGGTTCCAATCGTCTTGCTTTGTCTTTGTTCGTGAGTAGGAGATCAAATGATTTTTATCAATAAAAAACATTTGACAGTTTTGATGCGTTATGAAAAATGTATATTAATGATAAAAAACATTGAGAGCTGATCCCATCGCAAAACAGCTTTGGGGAGGTAATGGTCGAACATATCGGTAGGCGTTGGCGACGTGTAATCGCGGTCAGCAGTCATGTCGCAGGACATGGGGCCTCCTTGAAAGTTCAAAGTCGTTGCCACAGCTTCAGAATTCAGGGAGATCGCTGTGAGTGGCGAAAGAATTTCCACCTGTTCGGATGCTGAGGTCAAGGGGCGTTTTGCACGTCTTTGGAGCCATATGAATGGCGACGAGCGCAAGGACGTTGTCCAGAAATTCGCGGCCGTGTTTAGCTTAATGGCGCTTATCGTCGTCTTTTCGGTGACAAGCGATGCCTTCTTTAGTGTCGGCAATGCCATGACCGTGTCACTTCAAACAACCTCCATTGCGTTGCTTGGCATTGGTGTCACCGTCGTTATTCTAACCGGCGGGATTGATTTGAGTGTCGGGTCGGTTCTTGCACTTTCGGGGACCGTTGCGGGACTTTTGGTCAAGGATGGCTGGCCGATCTGGGCGGCCATGTCGATGGGTGTTCTGACCGGCATGGTGTGCGGCTGCATTAACGGTTTTGTTGTCACGAGACTGCGCCTTGCACCGTTTATCGCCACCCTTGGCATGATGTTAATCGCCCGTGGCCTTGCCCTGCAATTGACCGGTGCAGCCCCTGTTTCACAGCTTGGCGAGGCCTTTGGCGTCCTTGGCAACGGGTCCTTGTTCCGGACCCTTTCGGTTGGGGCGAATGGCCTGCCAAAAGTCCTGTTTCCGGGAATTCCGTATCCGGTCCTGATCATGATCGTGATGGCGATTATCGTCGCATTTATCTTACGCCGTCTGGCGATTGGTCGGCACATCTATGCGGTCGGGTCCAACGAACAGGCGTCGCGCCTGGCCGGGGTGAATGTCAATTCCACCAAAATGTTTGCCTATGCCACATCGGGTTTTCTCGCCGGGATCTGCGGGATTGTTTTGATGTCGCGTCTGGTCACAGCGCAACCCAACGAAGGCATTATGTATGAACTTGATGCCATTGCCGCAGCCGTGATTGGCGGGACATCCCTTATGGGGGGTGTTGGGACCATTTCCGGCACCATGATCGGTGCATTTGTGATCAGCATTTTGCGCAACGGCCTGAATATGAACGGCGTTTCAAGCTTCATCCAGCAAATCATCATCGGCTGCGTCATCATCGGCGCAGTCTATATCGATCATCTGCGGAACCGCCGGTGATCTGCCTAAACCGTTAAAATCAATAATAATTCAATATCAACCGGAGGAACCTATGAGAAAGATCGTATCAGGGATACTTGGCATGGTTGCATCTGTCGCACTTGTGACTGGTGCCGCCGCCGCCGACAAGGAAATTGCCGTCATCGTGAAAACGACCAACTCCAATTTCTGGCAGAACGTCAATAAGGGGGCGAGCAGTGCGGTCGCCAAGGCCGAGGGCTATGACATCACGTTCCAAGGCCCGGAATCAGACACCGCAATCGCCGAACAGGTCAACCTTGTTCAGAACGCGATTAACCGGAAAGTTGCTGGCATTGTGCTGGCACCATCGGATACAGAAGCACTCGTTCCTGTTGTAAAATCCGCAAACGAGAACGGTATTCCGGTGGTGATTATCGACAGCCTGCTGTCGGAATCAGCTGAAAGCTACTATCAGGCATTCCTTGCTACCGACAACCGCAAAGCCGGTGAACTTGTCGCCCAGATGATGATCGACAAGGTCGGGAAAACCGGAAAAGTCGCGGTAATGTCATTTGTTGCCGGTGTCGGTTCGGAAATTGGCCGCGTTGGCGGTTTCATCGAATATATCAAAGCCAATTCCGACATTGAAATTGTCGGACCGTTCTATTCGCAATCGCAGATGGCGCTGGCTTTGAACCAAACCACGGATGTTCTGTCGGCCAATGGCGACCTTAAGGGCATTTATGGTGCGAGTGAACCAACCGCCATTGGCATGGCACGCGCCATTGTGCAGTCAGGCAAAGCTGGCAAACTTGTTGCCATCGGTTTTGACGGCAACAAAGACCTGCAGGATTTTGTCCGCGACGGAACACTTGATGCCATTGCGGTTCAAAGCTCGTTCCAGATGGGGCAGCTTGGCGTCAATGCGGTCATCGACGTTGCCGAGGGTAAATCGGTTGAGAAATTCATCAACACCGGTTTGGTCATGGTGACCAAAGAAAACATCGACAGTGCAGAAGCCCAAAACGTTCTTTACTGAGCGCGGCGCAGACAGGCCGGAGGGGGAACACCCCTCCTCCGGTCTTGATTGGAAGTCACGGGGAGTGAGTAAAATGGTAGCGCCCGCACCAATTGTTGAAATGAAAAATATTGGCAAGCGTTTTGGGGGCATTCATGCCGTTGAAGATGTTTCGGTGGAACTGCGTCCGGGCGAGGTTGTTGGCGTTCTGGGCCATAACGGTGCTGGTAAATCCTGTTTGATGAAAATTTTGTCGGGTGCCATGAACCGCACCGACGGCACGATTATGGTCAATGGGGAAGAAGTAGCGCTTGCAAACCCGATTGAGGCGCGTCACTGCGGGATTGAGACGATTTACCAATCACTGGCCCTTGCAGATCACCTTGATGCGCCGGCAAACCTGTTTCTGGGGCGCGAGCTTAAAACACGGTTTGGCACACTTGATGACAAGCGCATGGAGATGGAAGCCCGACAGGCTCTGCGGCAGCTTAATCCGAATTTCAAGAACATTACCGACACGGTGCTGAATATGTCAGGTGGGCAGCGTCAGGTGATCGCTATTGCGCGCGCGATATATTTCAATGCCCGTGTTGTGATTATGGATGAGCCGACCGCAGCCCTTGGCCCGTCAGAGACGGCAATGGTTGCCGAATTGATTGAGAAATTGCGCGAACAGGGGATCGGCATCTTTTTAATCAGTCATGACCTAAACGACGTGTTTGATCTTTGTGATCGGGTCATGGTCATGAAAAACGGTCAGAATGTCGGCACGCATGCGATTGATGAAGTGACAAAGGACGACCTTCTCAATCTGATCATCCTTGGAAAATTGCCCGACAACTGGTCACCGCGGAACCTTGTCGCGTCGTAACGTACGCCGTCCAAAGATAAATATCCGAATTTCGAAAGCAGGAAATCAAAGATGATGAAATCACTGGTATGCCGAAAACCTGGCGTTCTGGAACTTGAGATGCGCCAGATGCCCAAAGAGGCCCAAGCTGGTGATGTGTTGGTCGACATCAAGCATATCGGCGTGTGCGGCACTGATTTTCACATTTATGAAGGTCTTCACCCCTATCTGGAATATCCGCGCGTCATGGGCCACGAACTGGGCGGTGTTGTTGCCAAGACGGCAAATGGCCTGAATGCGGGCGATGTGGTGATTATTAACCCCTATTTGTCCTGCGGGACATGTCATGCCTGCAAGCGTGGCAAACCCAATTGCTGCTATCAGATCAAGGTGCTTGGCGTGCATTGTGATGGCGGCATGTGCGAACGGATCAGTGTTCCGGCAGAAAACCTTTATCCTGCCGGTGATTTGCCTGTGCGCCATGCCGCAATGGTCGAGTTTATGGCGATTGGTGCCCATGCGGTGCGCCGTTCTGAAGTCCATAAAGATGACCGCGTTTTGGTGGTTGGGGTGGGTCCTATCGGGCTTGGTACCGCGCTGTTTGCCAAGGCCAGTGGCGCAGAAGTGCATCTGCTTGATTCCAGTCAGGGGCGTCTTGATATGGCCAAAGAACGGTTTGGCTTTAAACATCTGCATAATGCCGCCCAACCCGCGACAGAGGTTTTGGCTGCGACCTCAGGCGACGGGTTTGACGTCGTCTTTGATGCCACCGGCAATCAAAAGGCGATGGAGGCCGGTTTTCAATATGTCGCGCATGGCGGCAGCTTTGTGTTGGTCAGTGTTGTTCATGGCAACATTTCCTTCGCCGACCCCGAGTTTCACAAGCGCGAAATGCGTTTGATTGGCAGCCGAAATGCCACGTCAGAAGATTTTGAGCGCGTTCTGACCGCGTTTAGAAGTGGCGAGATTGATGCCGATGCCCTTAACACGCATGACTGTTCCATTGATGCGTTTCCAGCGCAGATCACGCACTGGGTGCATGATCGGGACACGATGATCAAAGCGATTATTTCGGTGTAATATGAAGACTTCCGTTATCCAGTTTGGCACCAGCCGCTTTCTTCAGGCCCATGCAGATTTGATGGTGTTTCAAGGAAGCGACCATCACATCACCGTTGTCGAAACAACCGGCTCAACCGCCAGCCGGGACCGCATTGAGGCGATCAATAAAACCGCATCGTTCCCGGTTATTTTGCGCGGTCTGAGCAGCGGGCAACAGATCGACACACGTATTGATGTGTCCTCCGTCACGCGGGGTCTTTCCGCACGCGAACAATATGCCGAACTGCGGCGTATTTTCATCGATGAGGCTGACTATGTCATTAGCAACACCGGTGATCGGGGATTTGAGCTCCCCACCGAGACAGACATCTCGCCGACGGGCTGGACGTGCTATCCCGAGTTGCTCACGCTGCTTTTGCACGAACGGTTTCGTAAACATGGCCGTCCGCTGACCCTTCTGCCAAGCGAGTTGGTGTCGCGCAACGGTTCGGTGTTGCGTGATATTGTCGTGGGTCTTGCCGCTGATCACGGTTTGGGCACCTTGTTTTCGCAATGGTTGAAAACGGAATGTTTGTGGATGAATTCGCTTGTCGACCGCATTGTTTCCGAACCGATTGAGCCAATCGGTGCTGTTGCAGAACCCTATGCATTGTGGGCGATTGAAAAGCAGTCGGGATTTGTGCCGCCAGCCAGACACCCAGACCTTGTCATTGTTGACGACCTTGCGGCGGTTGAACGCAAGAAATTGTTCATTCTCAATCTTGCCCATACGTTGCTGGCTGAGAAATGGCAGGCGGAAAATCGACCGGCGACAGAAACCGTGCGTGAAATTCTGAGCGACCAGAAGGTTTTCGATTGGGTGTCGGGGATTATGGAGGCGGAAATCATTCCAACCTTTGGGTCGGACAAAGACGCAGCACATCAATATTGGAAGACCTGCCTTGAACGGTTTTGCAATCCGTTTCTGGCCCACCGTTTGGCCGATATTGCCCAAAATCATGCGGCAAAGGTTGAACGCCGGATCGGTGGCCTTATGGATTGGAAGACAGAGTGCCGTTTTGAAAGGTTGCGCGCAGCCGTTCCCCTGATATCGAGCAGAGAAACCGCATGATAACCTGTATGCGTCGCCTAAAGACCTGTTCAAGATTGCCGTGCTTGGATCCGCGCGACCGATATCGCTGTCACAACCGGGTAATTGCACGCCAGCCATCAGTTTTTTGTCAGAACCAGTTCAAAGCACATCGGCACCTGCGCGTGGCATCCTTCGTAAATGTCAAACTGGACTTCCCGATTGGAATGGGGGTATTCGGTGAGCCGGTCTACCTTCAACCCTGCCTGTATTGCTGCTGTGATGATGGCGCCCATGGTGTGGGAAAACCACCATGATACCGGCACGTTTTCACCAGAAGAACCATCGTATGTTATTGGGTCCTCGCTGGCATGCGGGACAGAGTCAAAGTACGAAGATTGCGGTGTAAACGGGTCGGGTGCAGCGGGATCGAACATCTCAAGAACCGGGTGGGTTTCATAGATTGCCAGTGTGCCGCCCGAAACCAGAAGACCCGCCGCCGCCTGAAAGAACCGTTCCAGATCGGGCATCCAGTTCAGCACCCCGATTGTGATCACGCCGAGGTCAAAATCGCCATCGACCTGTGGCGGCAGGTGATAGATATCTGCACACAGGAACTGACACTCCAGCCCCGAGGCATTTTTGAGCGTCTCTGCCTGGGTCAGGAATGCGTCGGATTGATCGATACCCAAAACCGATGTTGCGCCCATTTTGGCAAGTGACAATGCTTCGCGGCCGTTATTGCAGCCGATCTGCACCGCCTTTTTACCCTGCACGCCGATGGTATTGAGCGTCACGCCAAATGTGCTGTCAAAGAAGCCGTGTTGAGTGTCCCGCAGCCTGGTAACGCAGGCTTCAATGTCTAAGGTTGCCTGATGATAGGTCGCCGAAGCATTCCACGCGGCTTTGTTGTCCGATGTAAATTCCGAAATTTTGCGCATGAAGTTTTCCCACGACCGATCAATCAGATGGCAACTATTGCGTGTATTTCATCGAGACACCATCAGAATATTTTCAAGGTGCCCGGCTGGAGATCGAGACACCATCCACCAGCACATCCGCCAGCCAGTCGGCAACCACACGCACCTGTGGCAGGTGTCTTTTGTCCTGATGGGTGAGAAGCCAGACTTCGCGGCCATCAGGATGATAGCCCTTCAGCCGTTTTAAATCCTGATGGGCTTGGCCCACACAAACCGGCAGCACGGCACAGCATGGCTGACCGCGCATCATTGCCACCATGATGGATCCCCGGTTGGCGTAACCGATTGTTGTGCGGTCGGGAAAGTTTGCCGCCAGCCATTTCTGTTCAGGTTTATCGGCAAAGAAGTCATCAAGATCGATCCAGGGCACGTCATACGGATTAACCGGCGGGTGATTGCCGCTGTAATACACCCCGGAGCCAAGCATGCCCAGACGGCGAATATGAAAGGCACCGGTTTCCGGGCGTGCAAGACGAATGGCAATGTCTGTTTCACGTTGCGGCAGGCTGAGGTTTCGGTTGGCACCGATCAGCTCAAGTGCGAGCGCCGGATGGGCTTGATGCAGGGATGCAAGATGCGGCGCGACGCAATGTTCCAAAATGGCATCAACACCGGTGACACGCACAATCCCCGTCACCGCATGGCGATCATTATCGGATGCAGGTTGATTTTCAAGCAAGGTTGAAACGGTTGTTTGCATGGTTTGGGCGGTCTCAAGCAGGGACCGGGCGCGCGGTGTTGCGCGCAACAGACGCCCATCGCGGTGCAGGACCGGATAGCCCAGCCATTCTTCAAGCCGGGCGATGCGGCGCGCGATGGTGGTTTGATTAACCCCCAATTCGCGGGCGGCGGCAGTCATATTCCCGGTTTGACAGACGTGGGCAAAGGTACGCAGTCCTTCCCAATCAAGCGACATGGCGGCTGGCTTTCCTTAATCTGCGAATTTGCAGATAGTAGCCGGATTATTGCCGCTGGATAATGCAAATTTGCAGGATCAAACTGTGCACATCATTTGAGTATGCAAAAGGATCAGACCATGACAGCCAAAACCATCTTTGACATTGCCGGCGCAACTTTGCCAACCGGAACGCCAAAAGACGCCGCCCTTATCGTGATTGATGCACAGGAAGAATACCGCAGCGGTCAGTTGAAACTGGTCGGGCTTGATGATGCGCTGGGTAATATTGGACGGTTGCTGGCCCATTGGCGCGACGAGGGTGGCACGGTCATTCATGTCCAGCATCAGGCGACGGGCCTGTTTGATCCATCCGGCCCCTATGCCACGATCATCAGAGACGTCGCCCCGACCAAGGATGAGGCGATTGTGACAAAGTCGGTGCCAAGTTCGTTTGGCAATACCAACCTTGATGAACTGCTTACAGAAGCCGGTATCAAGCATGTCGTACTGGCCGGTTTCATGACCCATGTCTGCGTTTCGACCACCGCGCGGGTGGCCAATGAAAAGCAATATGCCGTCACCGTGATCGCCGATGCCACCGGCACGCGCGACCTTCCCGATGCACTGAGCGGATCAGTAATCCCGGCGGCAGATTTGCACCGGGGTGAATTGGCGATGCTGGCCGATACATTCGCCAAGGTTGTCACCACACAGGATGTGCTTGAGGCATAGTCATCGAGGATCGCCAGACAAAAGAAAACGCCCCGCAGGTTGCTGCGGGGCGTTTTCCTATCATGCCGGGCGTCTTCAACCCTTTCGAAGGGTGAAAACTTATATACCTCTACGAACTGAATTCACGAAATCTTGATAGGCGATCAAAAGGCCTTTGTCCAAATCGACAGAAGGTCTCCAGCCCATCGAAAACAGCCGTTCGCTGTTCATAAGCTTGCGTTTGGTACCGTCCGGACGACTGGTATCAAACTTAATGTCGCCGACGTATCCAACCGTCTTAGCAACAGCGGACGCTAACTCGGCAATTGAGACGTCAGAACCAAATCCCACGTTAATGTGGCTACACATTTCTGTTGTGTTCGCACTGTAGCGATCACGATCAAGGTTCATTACATAAGCGCTGGCAGACGCCATATCTTCGACGAAAAGAAACTCGCGTCGTGGCTGACCGGTTCCCCAAACGAAGACCTCACTCGCGTTTTCCTCTTTTGCCTCATGAAAACGCCTTAGAAGAGCCGGGATCACGTGACTGTTTTCAGCATGATAGTTATCTCCGGGACCATAAAGGTTTGTTGGCATCACACTGCGATAATCACGTCCATATTGACGGTTGAATGATTCACACAGCTTAATTCCAGCAATTTTTGCAACCGCGTAAGGTTCGTTCGTTGTTTCAAGGACACCTGTTAGAAGGGCGTCTTCTGACATTGGCTGTTCTACTGCACGCGGATAGATACAGCTCGAACCAAGGAATAGAAGCTTTTGAACGCCGGCCCCATGTGCGGCACCGATAACGTTGGTTTGGATTACCAAGTTTTGATAAATGAAATCCGCGGGATAAGTATTATTCGCGTGAATTCCACCAACTTTTGCTGCGGCGAGATAAACTTCATCAATTTTTTGTTCGGAAAAAAACCGATTAACCGCATCTTGATTTTCAAGATCAAGTTCAGCACGAGATGCTGTAACAAGCTCGATATCTGAGTCGGCATTCAGCAAGCGCGCAATAGCACTGCCCACCATTCCTCGATGACCGGCAACAAATACTCTTTTGGTCATGCCTTACTCCGAGGCATTGATTGCAACATCAAATCCATTTTCCTTCAAAACCCGATGTTGACGCGCGCGCTTGAGATCATGAGATACCATCTCTGAAATCATATCCGACAATTTGATTTCTGGTTCCCAGCCAAGTTCTGATTTGGCTTTAGAAGGATCCCCCAGCAACGTTTCCACTTCGGCGGGCCGGAAATAGCGCTCATCAACGCTGACGATTTGATCGCCTATTGTCACCCCAGGTGAAATCGACTGATCAACCGACTGGACAATTCCTTTTTCGGTTAATCCTTCACCTTCGAAGCGCAGCTCAATCCCCAACTCTTTCGCGGCTTGCTCAACAAACGACCTCACAGAAACCTGCTGCCCGGTGGCAATCACATAATCTTTTGGCGCATCTTGCTGCAGCATCATCCATTGCATGCGAACGTAGTCTTTTGCATGCCCCCAATCGCGTAGTGCGTCCATATTTCCCAAATACAGACACGTTTCGAGACCTTGGGAAATATTTGCCAACGCACGCGTTATTTTACGCGTTACAAAGGTTTCACCGCGACGCGGACTTTCATGGTTGAACAGAATTCCATTGCACGCATACATCCCGTAAGCTTCACGGTAGTTCACCGTAATCCAGTAGGCATACAGCTTTGCAACCGCATATGGGCTGCGCGGGTGGAAAGGCGTTGTTTCCTTTTGCGGTATCTCTTGTACCAGACCATAAAGCTCGCTGGTTGATGCCTGATAGAACTTCGTTGTTTTTTCAAGACCTAAGAAACGAATAGCTTCAAGCAAACGTAGCGTTCCGAGCCCATCAACATCAGCTGTGTATTCTGCGGCTTCAAAACTTACCGCGACATGGCTTTGAGCCCCCAGATTATATACTTCGTCTGGTTTTACGTCATTGATGATACGAGTCAGGTTGCTGCTATCAGCTAGATCCCCGTAGTGTAAGACTAACTTACGATTCTGCTCATGCGGATCTTGATAAAGGTGATCGATACGGTCAGTGTTCAGTGAGCTACTACGCCGCTTTATACCGTGAACTTCGTATCCCTTATCCAAAAGGAATTCAGCAAGATAGCTGCCATCCTGCCCCGTAATACCTGTAATGAGCGCCCGTTTCGTCATCTTTCAAATGTTCCAGTTCATCGTTTATTGCGTCTTGCGCCCGTATTCATCATCGAAACGCTCAATATCGTCTTCACCCAAATAACTGCCCGATTGCACTTCTATTAGCTCAAGTGGGATTTTCCCTGGATTCTCGATGCGATGCAATGCTCCCAGCGGGATGTAGGTTGACTGGTTTTCGCCAAGAAGGAACTTCTCATCATCCCGAGTTACCAACGCAGTGCCTTTCACGACAATCCAGTGCTCTGCCCGGTGATTATGTTTTTGCAACGACAAACGAGCACCTGACTTGACCGTAATGCGCTTAACTTGGAACCTTTCGCTGTGGTCAATACTGTCGTATGCGCCCCAAGGTCGCACCACACGGCGATGCTCCAGAACTTCGCTGCGACCGCCTTTCTCTAAATCTGCAACCGCCTTCTTGACTTTCTCAACCTGATCAAGCGCACTGACCATTAAGGCATCGGGTGTATCAATAATGACCAAATCCCGTGTCCCGATCGTCAGGACGAAACGCCGATCAGATGCGTGAACAAGAGTGTTTTTTGAGTCTATGGCATAGATATTCTCGGTAACGCCAAGTTTACCGTAGCCATTGTCGTCGACATCACTAAGAGCAAACATCGCATCCCAACTTCCGACGTCGCTCCAGGTACCGATAAAAGGAACCACCGCTATTTTCTTCGCGCGCTCCATAACGGCGTAATCGATGCTTTTTTTTGTTACGGCTTCGAAAGCTCCGCTAGGTCTCCAGAAAACGCCGTCCTGCTCGACATTATCCATTGACGACAGACATATCTTAAAAATATCTGGCTCAAACTCCTTGAGAGCATCAAGCAAGACGACACGCTTTATGAGAAATATCCCAGAGTTCCAAAGAAACTTTCCTGACGAAAGAAACTCCATTGCAGTTTGGATATCTGGCTTTTCATGGAAGCAAACAGATTGTTTTGCATCCTCCCGGATAGCTGTGCCGGTTTCGATATATCCGTAAGCGGTACTTGGAGCGCTAGGTTGAACACCAAATGTCACAATCCATCCATCACTTGCAAGATCGGACGCCTGATTGACCATAGCTCTGAACGTTTCGTCTGCGGGAATAAAATGGTCTGCCGGACAAAATAGTAGCAAATCTTCGGCTTTTCCCGAAAATGCAGCAGCTAATCCCATTGCTGGTGCAGTATCCCGGCCGCATGGCTCGAGAATTTGTGTCAGCTCAACACCAGCTTTTTCGGCAATTTCCTGAACAAAGAAGCGGTAGTCATCGCCGCTAACCGCAAGGACATCACCAAGCTTCGACACGCGTTCTAACGTTAATTCGAACAGTGATTTACCTTGATACAAAGGAATAAACTGCTTCGGAAACGCCTTTCTGGAAAGCGGCCAAAGTCTCGTGCCAGATCCGCCACACATGATAACAGGCTTTATAATCCAATCCGACATCCGCAATCCTTTGAGCTAGTGATCACTTTTCCGAAAATTTAGCTCGCAAAGAACCACGTATCTTTTGAAACCAGACACTTGGATACAATATCTTTCGCGACCTAAAACTTTTCTAGTTTAGTTTAAACTTCAATATATCTACTGCGAAAATCATCCATCTGTCATGGACACTAATAAAGATAAGTCTTGTAACGGTTTGATCCCAAATATCGGTAACCCTCTGTAATCAAAGACCGGAACAAACTGACAGCCCACTTCGACTGCACCCAGTCGATCATCTTCACCGTCGCCAACAACTATGATCTTATCAGCAGGAAAGTTAGACGCTAAAACTATTGTTCGAAGATTCTCAGATTTTGAGCTTGGCCGCCCGAGGACCACTTCAACATCATTGAACTCAGATCTAGATCGAACAATTTTGATCAAATCGTTCTGCGGTGTCGCTGAGTTAATAAATATTCTGCATCTGTTTTTGCGAAGATGTTCGAGGCATTGCACGACCCCCTTCATGAGGGGCGCCGAGGCCACGCGACGACCAAGCTGGCAATTAAAATCTAAACGAATTTCCCTCAGCTGATCCTTCGGCAAATTAAATTTTCTCCGAAAAATCTCGAATATCTCGTAACGATCCAGCACTGCTGGAGCATTTAGCGCATCAATAATAAACTCTTCCCCACCACAATACGTAGAAAAAAATTCAATGAAAAAATCTCTTTTTACTTTGTTTGAGTCGACCAATGTACCGTCGAAGTCAAAACAAACCCCTAAAACACCTGACATTTACCAGTCCCAACCTGCAATAAAAGAACAAGACACCATAGAAAAAATCGTCCCATGCGACTGTTCTTTTAAAGCAGGATTACATAGACAGATTATCCATAATCCAGTTTTGTATTACAGATGAGAAAACACACTCTACCAAAATTCAAACTTAATCTAATTGGTAACGCCCCCAATGGTTTACGATAGATTTGCGCTCGAGTCTTTCCATCTTGTTAATAGCAGGACTACGGTATACGGAATCATTGTTGAAATGCGTAGTTGAAACTTCCTCAAAAACACATCCTGTTTCCGACCAAAAGTTATGCCAAACTCCAGGCATAACCAAAGCAGTGTCTCCTGGACGCATAACGCGCACCTGACCATCAATATTAGAATGTAATTCACCAAAAAGGACTTGGAAGGTTTCCTCTTTCCGTTTGTGAAAGTGCTCCGGATGGACCTGCCCTGGTAATTGGACAAGAATTTTCTTGCAGTACTCTCGATTGATACAATTGATCAGAACAGTACCAACTTTGCGAAAATTCTCGATACCTTCGTGATGTGAATATTCCACCTCAAATTCAGGACCCAAGTGAACACGTGCCTGGTTGAGAAGAGCCTTCACCTCATGGATCGCAGACTTGATTACGCGATATTTAGCCGGAGCGGGAAGTTCAACTTCAGAAGGAAAAATTGCTTGATCTGAAGACAAATCACTCTTTGCAATTATCCCTTCTTGCCAGACAGCGCTCGATAGCTGTCCATCTTGATAGGGCATTGCAAAGTAAACATCGCCACGAGATATTTGCGCTCCAGACTCAATTGTCGTCTTTACAAAAATCCCCCTACGCAAACTATCAATAGAGGAACGCTCAACCTCAGCCGGCAGACCTCGTTGGTAAGAGCCAACTAATACCTGTGCCTTTTTACACGCATCAATCCAGCATTTGGATTGCTCTGGCGTCGAACTATAAGCATTAAGACTGATATCGTCAGTTTGAACCCCAACATGGCGCTCAAACATCTCAGCTCCTTGCCCAACAGCAACCATAACAGGTGCAGTATCTTGGGGATATTCGTGCGTTGACCAACCTATCACACGGTCAGGGAAACGCTCTTTCAGCATCGAAATATTTTGAAGGTTACAATTCTCGTCAGGTGTTGGATAGATGGAGACACAATGCATTATTGAGAAATCTACGCCTCGATGATCAAGGAAGCTGACGACGTCATCAATTTCATCAATGGTCAATCCCCCTGTCGAAACGATCATTGGCAAACCAGCTTGGGCTGCTTTTTCCATCAAAGGCCAGTCTTTGGCAGAACAGCTCGCAATTTTTATAATATCAAAGCCCATCTCAACGATAAGATCAACGGACTCCTCATCGAACGGCGTGCACATCGCCACCAGTTTCTCCTTCCGCACTTCGCCAAGCAATTTTGCATAGGCAGCTTTTGAAAGGCGGGTGGAAAGAAAACGAGGAATATGCTTGTTTTTACTCTCTGCCTTGTGATCGGGGTGAATAAAACTATCCAGCTGACGAAACTGAAACTTTATTGCACACCTAATACCTGCAGCGTTGGCAACCTCACCATGACGACGAATAATCTCAACCCCGTGCTCGACTGACCCTTGGTGATTGTTAGCCATATCAAGAACAAAAAGGTTCTTAAAATTGTAGCGCGTTCCCTGCATGAGTCCGTATTCCTGTTGAACTTCAGAAAGTTAATGCTTCTGGAACATACCCTTTGTCCCAATTGATTGTTACACTCGCCCCTCGTTTGGCAGACAAGTGCGCCGCAGCCAAAACCAGCATAGTATCTAATCCACGCTCTAGCGAAATAGGAGATTCCCCAATGTCACCATCAAGAACAGATCTTATATGACGTAATTCTTTGATGAAATCGTCAGGTCTCGTTTTTTTGACCTCAGTAACCGTCGTTTGGCCACTATACAAAACTTCTCTTACCTCGTCGCAGCCAGGCTTTGAACCACATTGCCACTCCACAGCCCCATCGACATGCTGAGCCCGTGCCCATTTCCGAGCTGGCAAAGTTACAACATCTTGAATGACTCTCCCAATGAACCCAGATTCGGTTTCTAGGCTCAGAAAACAAAGTCGATCATATTCAAGGTCGCCATCTTTTACGAACTGCATCTGGGATGAGACCCGAACAACTCTTCCCTTGCCCGCAGCATGAGCAAAATGCTGCCATAAGTTCAAAGCATGGCTATGTTCACCACTCGCACCACCACCACGTTTAAAATATCCAAGATACGTGTCTTGGGGGCCCGACAACCAAGGATGTGCGCCAAAAATTCCTGCCCAATGCTCTCTGAACTCAACGTCCAGAGTAATCAACTCACCAAAACACTTTTCATCAATGACAGAAGAAAACTTTTCGGCGGATTGCCCTACAACATGGTCATAACCAGAGAAGACGTAAACCCCCAATTCCCTAGCCTTATTGGCTAAAGCGTCCGCGCCTTCTAACCCTGGCCCACAAATCGGTTTCTCTATTATAATTGCTTTAGGTCGTTCGCTTAAAGCCTCCATCGCCAATTCCACGTGCACATCCGGAGGTGTACCAATGACGATAATATCGTAGCCTTCCTTGGGCTCCGATCCGCTTTCAAACAGGCGAATTTCTTCGTCCCAAGCACCATAGCGCGAAGGATAGATACTATTCTTCGTTCTATTCAATGCTGCAGGGTCGATATCGCACATATCTACAGACCAACCTAAAGTGCGAGATGCTTGCGCAAGATGGTTGCCGATCGAGCCACACCCGTGAATTTTGATCTTGAACATACTGTAACTTCGCCATCGTATTTAAAAGCAGAATAAGATTTATGCAGAACCTATAGATCAGGCCCTAGATTTGCAACAACATCTATTAAAGGCCTCATTCCCGTAAGTGTTGAGATTAGAACCGTATTCAATAAGCAAAAAGAAAGCGACCGGCAATAATATTGCTGGCCGCTTCATCCCCACCTCAGGAGTATCAAAACATATGCTGTCCGCCGTTGATCGACAGGCATGAGCCGGTGATGAAGCCGGAATTGGGGCCGCAAAGATAGAGGACCGCCTGGGCGATTTCGTCGGCTTCGCCGAGGCGGCCGACTGGGATTTTGGCGATGATGCTGTCGCGGACCTTTTCGGGGACGGCTGCCACCATGTCGGTGTTGATGTAGCCCGGTGCGACGGTATTGACCGTGACCCCTTTGCGCGCGACTTCCTGTGCCAGTGCCTTGGTAAAGCCATGCACACCGGCCTTGGCGGCGGAATAGTTGGTCTGGCCCAATTGACCGGCCTGCCCGTTGATCGACGAGATATTCACCACTCGGCCAAAGCCACGTGCGCGCATGCCTTCAAGAACCGGTTTGGTCATGTAAAACAGGGAACTCAAATTGGTGTTGATCACAGCTGTCCAGGCTTCGACATCCATCTTGTGCATGAAACCATCGCGCGTGATTCCGGCATTGTTGATCAGGATGTCAATCGGCCCGACGTCGGCTTCGATCTTTGCGATGCCCTCGGCACAGGCATCGGCATCCGCAACACTCCATTTAAAGGCCGGAATACCGGTTTCTTCGGTGAAGGCGCGGGCAGCATCGTCATTGCCAGCATAGTTTGCAGCAACATTATAGCCCGCATCCTTCAATGCCAGACTGATTGATTTGCCAATTCCACGTGTGCCACCGGTTACCAGTGCTGTTTTTTTCATGGTCGCCTCCCTAAACTTCGTTCATCAAGCGTATCGGTATGTTGATTTTCGTCGTTTGCCCTTCTACGACATACGAAACTTTAATCCATAAATATAGTCATATACGTAATTTTATTTCCTCTCCATGATCTATGTCATTCAAGGGTGTAGTCTTTGGTCGAACCGCATACTGGGTATCTTAAAAGCAAACAGGGCATCCCCGCGAGGGTCAGGACCTATTAATTTGATTGAAATGGCAGCCGTTATATTTGTCATATCCAAGGAAAAGCCCGCAGAACGGGTTGGGACCCCGAACAAGGGATTTGACGCAGGAGTTGACAAATACAACGGCTGTCCTTCGGATCAATCGGATTTGCACGGGCTACTTTGCCGCAAAACCTTGCAAGATGTATATCTTCCTGTGGTTTTGCTTCGCGTATCCGCACAAATCTGATTGACCATTTCCACCAAATTAATAGGTCCTGACCCTAAGAGGACGCCCCGTGTGCTTAGAAATTCAGATGAAAATTGCGGCTTAGCGTTCGACGCAAAGCGCAACCCCCATGCCACCACCAATGCAAAGCGTCGCGAGGCCTTTTTTCGCATCGCGTTTCTGCATTTCATGGAGCAAGGTGGTAAAGACGCGCGCGCCCGAGGCACCAATCGGATGGCCCAGCGCAATCGCCCCGCCATTGACGTTGACCTTATCGGTATCCCAGCCCATGTCGCGGTTCACCGCGATGGCCTGTGCGGCAAAGGCTTCGTTGGCTTCGATCAGGTCAAGATCACCGGCCGACCAGCCCGCCTTTTCAAGCGCCTTTTTCGACGCAGGGATCGGGCCCGTGCCCATGATCGCCGGATCAACACCCGCCGTGGCCCAGCTTTTGATCGTCGCAAGCGGGGTCAGACCGCGTTTAGAGGCTTCGGCAGCCGACATAACAATCAAGGCCGCCGCCCCATCATTGATGCCCGATGCGTTGCCCGCAGTGACCGTGCCTTCCTTATCGAACGCAGGGCGAAGTTTTGCCATGCCTTCGACGTTTGCGCCGTGACGTGGATATTCGTCGGCATCAAACACGGTTTCGCCTTTGCGATGTGCAATGGTGACAGCGGCAATTTCATCGGCAAACCGACCGGATTTCTGGGCGGCTTCGGCCTTGTTTTGCGAGGCAACGGCAAAGGCATCCTGCTCTTCGCGTGAAATGCCCCATTTTTTGGCGATGTTTTCCGCCGTGTTGCCCATGTGGTAGCCATTAAACGCACACCACAAACCGTCCTTGATCATGGTGTCGATGAAGCTGACGTCACCCATTTTGTGACCGGCACGCAGATACGCGACATGGCCCGAAAGCGACATATTTTCCTGACCACCGGCAACCACGATGTTGGCATCCCCGGTCATGATTTGCTGAGCGGCAAGGGCAACGGTGCGCAAACCCGACCCACAGACCTGATTGATCAGAAACGCGGTTGCGCGATCAGAAATACCCGCACCAATGGCCGCCTGACGTGCGGGGTTTTGCCCCTGCCCGCCGGTCAGAACCTGACCCAAAATGACTTCGTCAACCGCGTCGCCTTCGACACCGGCACGTTCAAGTGCCGCCTTGATCGCAATAGCGCCCAGATCATGGGCCGGGGTGTTGGTTAGCGTACCGCTAAATGCGCCAATCGGTGTCCGTGCGGCACCTACAATTACGACGTCGGTCATGAAACTCTCCGATATTTAATCTTGATTACGTTTTCCCTGAGCCACTCAGCGATGTCTTTTCCACATGCTGTTATGGCCCTCGAACGACTTTATCGCACCGCAACAAAAAACCAAGCATTGATACATACCACTTTTGGACAGTCGCGCATGTCGCGCCCTCAAAAGTAGAACCATCCCTGTGGCGTTTTATCGATTATGGTTCTGTTCATCCTGTAGACAGAGTGTGTGCTTATTAGGGCTATATCGCAACCCCAGTTACGCCATTTAGATGTATTATCCCCCGGGACGCCGAAAGAAAATCGTGCGCGGCGAACAGAGCAACTTTCACATGATGCCGACAGCACACTTTGGGTCGCCACAGCAACCAAAAGTGTTTAATCTCATCTGGAACACTGCGACATTTCCGCGTGGAAACGTCTGGAAAATGTGATGTCACACGCTTTCTTTTTTCGGCGAACCACTTACATACGAGTTAGGCACTAAACCACTGGTAGATGTTCACAAAGCACCGCGCAGACAGATTTTGGCCGCATTATGAGTGCTAAGTTCAGGTGGTGTTGTTTCGTACGGGACTGACAGAGGGATTCAAAGAGCCGCCCAAATGACCCGCGGCGAACTGGAGAACATTTCTCATGGAAGAGCAAAATCATATTCTTCCACAGGAAACGCGCAATCTGACGGTGATGCTGGTCGACGATGAGGACGCGCTGCTGGCCTCTGCGCGACGCATGCTGCACAAGCAATGTGTTTTGAAAACATACAATAATGCTGCTGCTGCACTCGACTTTCTTCGACAGTCACCGGGCCAAATCGATGTGGTGGTTTCTGATTTAATGATGCCGCACATGGATGGCGTCGAATTTTTGACAGAGGCCAAATCTGTTTCACCTGCCACGCCAAGGGTTCTTTTGTCCGGGAGTTTGTCCGAAAGCGCCTTGCAGGGAGCGATCAATAAAGCTGGTATATCCCGGGTTATCGTCAAACCGGTTACCGCAAGCACGATCCTGAGCATTGTTTGGGACTTGGTATCGGCAGGCAATGATAACACCAAGCCAGCCAACCCGATGATCCGGCGTATGCGCTCCTCGCTTTCCACCGACCATAGCGTTTCATTTCAGCCGCGGGTCAATGCCAAAAACTTTAATGTTTCCGGTCTGGAAGCGTTAAGCCGTTTTCCCGAACTTCAAAAGACATTTACGGTCGAGGACATCATCACCGGCGCAGAAGATCATCCGGTTATTGGCGAGCTTACGTTCCAAGTCATTGACTTCATTCACGCCCGCAAAGATGCGATTGCCAATGCGTTTGGCAACGTCCCAATCGGTGTCAACATATCCCCGCATTCGGTTGCCGATATTAAATTCATGACGTCGCTTACAGCCTTTCTTGCCGAGCGTCCCACGCTGCCAATGCTGGAATTTGAGGTAACAGAACAAAGTAACATGGCCTTTACAGCCGCCTTTCAGGAAAATCTTCCAAAGTTGCGCGATGCTGGTTACCCCATTTTCCTCGACGATTTTGGCTCAGGAAATAACTCGATTTCTCTTTTGCGGCGCGGCCAGTTTTCAGGGCTGAAACTTGACAAATCCCTGATCATGCGACTGGACGACGACAATCCGGTCGATAGCTCGTTTGTTGAGTGGGCGACCACGATATCGCACCAGATGAATATGACCGTCATTGCCGAAGGGGTCGAAACACTCGATACGGCGACATATCTACAAAACATTGGCGTAGACGAGTTGCAGGGTTTCTATTTTGGCCTGCCCGCATCGATCACATGACCAGAACATTACAAGAGCACCTCTGTTTAAGAGGGTTCTGACGACAACAACGAAGGATAAGCGCCCTTAAGATCAGACAACAATCAGGATTGTTTCAGACACAGCAAGACCAAAGGCAGTCATTTGATGAACGATATTCTTTTTGTCGACGATGACATGAATATTCTGAGCGGATTACGCCGCCGTGCACGTGGCCGACACCCTGAATGGAATATTTCTTTTGCAACGAGTGGTGCAGAAGCCTTGTCGCTGTGCGATCAAAAAACCTTCGATGTCGTTGTTTCGGACATGAGAATGCCTGGCATGGACGGTGCAGAGCTTCTTCATCAGCTTCAGGAAAACAGCCCCGACACCGCGCGCATTATTTTATCTGGCTATTCAGAAGACGAGGCCATTCTTCGAACAGTGGGCCCAGCCCAAAGATATCTTGCGAAACCTTGTGATGACGAGGTTTTGTTCGAGGCAATCGCACAAATGTTCAAGATGCGCACACTCCTTCTTAAACCCGACATTCGAAGCATTATTGGTGGCATAGATGCTTTGGCGTCCCCACCCGACACCTATACGCGACTTGTAAATGCGCTTGAGGACCCAAAAGCCGGGAATGACAAGGTAACAGCTATCGTTTCCTCAGATATCGCGTTAACTGCGGAAATATTGAAAGTGACAAACTCGGCCTATTTCGCCTTGCCCAGTAAAATCACTTCGATCTCGCACGCTGTTCGCATGATTGGCACTGATACGCTTAAGTCTCTGGCGATTTTTGTTGGTCTGTTCAAAAGTTTTGATGGGCCGCCGGTTGTTACGCGACGCATTAAAACCCTGTGTGAACGGTCACAGCAAATTGGCGTGGCGGCGGCCTTGATTGGCGAGCACGAAAAACTCAGCAAGGCCACATGCCAGTTACTCCCGAGCATCGGCATGATGAGCCATATCGGCAGCCTGATCCTTTATCTTTACTATCACGAGAGAATGGAAACGGTCATCGCGCGCGTTGAACAGGAAAACATATCGATTGTCGAGGCCGAACGAGATGAGTTTGGTGCGGCTCATCCAGAAATTGGGGCGTATCTTCTGGGGCTTTGGGGATTCCCTGAACAGGTTATTCAAGCTGTTGCCTGCCATCACAACCCTGCCGATTTTGCGCAGACTGAAATGACAGAGTTAACAGCACTTTATGCCGCCCAACACATCACGCGCGAGATGGGCGGGAGTGCGTCAGCACAGGAAAGCGAAGAGCAAAGCACGATTGACATGTCATATCTCGAACAGATCGGGAAAGCCGACAGCGTTCCAGCCTGGCACAAAATTGTTGCCGCTGTCCTTGAGAGTTACACGTAATTTCCACTAAACGGGGAAGCTTCCTGAATGGCCGAGTATCATATTCTCTTCGTTGACGATGACTCTAACCTGCTCATGGCGCTGCGCCGTCAACTGCGCGGAAAATTTGAGATTTTGACCGCGGCAGGCGGAACCAGTGCGCTTAAAATGTTTGAGGAACATGACACAATCGCGGTCTGCGTTGCCGACATGCAAATGCCAAACATGAATGGCCTTGAGTTCCTTGAGAAAATCAAAAAAATAAGCCCTGACACCGTGCGTATTATGCTGACAGGGAATGCCGATCAGGCAACGGCGGTTGATGCGATAAACAAAGGTCATATTTTTCGGTTTTTCTCCAAACCATATGAGACAGCCGATCTCGAAAGAGCGCTGTCTGATGGCTTACGACAGCATCAACTGATTACCGCCGAAAAAACCCTCATACAGGAGACTCTTGCCGGGAGTGTCAAACTTCTGATCGATGTCATGGCACAGCTTAATCCCACGGTTTTCGGACGGTCGATGAAAATGAAGGGCTGGTGTGACATCATCGCCAAAGAACTTGAATACCCACGCCCATGGGAACTTGGAATTGCGGCACTGCTTTGCCCGATCGGTATTGTGGCTTTGCCACCCGATATTCTAGCGCGTCTGGCACTCGGCAAACCTCTTCAACCGCTTGAGAAAGACTTGTTAAGAAGAACCCCGGAGGTTGGGCATAAGCTGATTAGCAATATCCCACGTCTTGAAGCGGTTGCCGATATGGTCCTTTTGCAAAACCGCAACTTTGATGGTAGTGGCTTTCCCGAAGACGGCCCTTCTGGTGAGAACATCCCACTCGGGGCAAGAATATTGCGTATTGCCAGAGACCTTGCCGATGTTGGGGACGGGCCAGAGCCGACCGATATTGATTTCGAAGTGATTGGTGGCAAACCACATCGCTATGATCCCGTCCTATTTTCCAAAATTCGCACATTATTGGCCGTCATTGATGGCGAACAGGAGTTCCCCCCCGAAGGACTCGAAATGCGTGTCCGTATTGATAATCTGCGAGAGGGTGATCTTCTGATGACGGATCTTGAAACGATGGAAGATCATGTCGTCCTGACGCATGGAAACTTTATTTCCCAAGTACAGCTTGCGCGGATCAGAGTGTTTCAGAAAGCACATGATTTCCGTGAACCCGTTGAAGTCAAACGCGGGGTCAAGAGAAAGAACACATGATCTGTCTGAAGGGCGGCAAACTGGATCTATGTCATGAGTGAGAACCAAAACGAACAAGAAGACACAAAAATTCTTAGTTCCGATTCTGTAAGTGTGGAAACCAACGACCTTTTGCTATCCGTCGACGAAATAGACGGCGATGATGAAGTTAAGAAGCAATTCCGCGCACTTTTGGAAGAACAACAAAAACGACAGCAAGAAACGACACAGCGTCTTAAAACCATTCTGGATAGCGTGGTCGAAGGCATACTTGTTGTGAACAACGGTGGTGTTATTGAGGATTTCAATAAATCAGCCGCTGAACTCCTGCGTGCCGGAGACAATCAGCTGATTGGCACCAGCATCGACATGATGTTCATCGACAAAAAAGCGACCATCCGGCACCGGCTGCTCAACAAATGCATCAGCATCCGAAGCGGGACATTGAAATACGACTATACCGAAACGATGGCACAACGGCGTGATGGCGACAGCTTTCCGATGGAAATCACCATAAGCCCTGCCAATCTCACGGGTGAGATGAACTATTTGTATATTTTCCGCGACATCACCCGCAGGAAACAGGCAGAAGAATCCCACAACAAACTTGAAGGTGAATTGCGCGAAGCCTTAAAGCTTGAGGCGATAGGTCATTTGGCGGGCGGCATTGCGCATGAAATCAATACGCCGAGCCAGTATATCCGCGACAACCTGAAATTCCTGAATGACGGATATGGTGCGATTTCACGTATTCTGGGGCTTGCACTACAAGTCTTGTGGGAACATCGCAACGAATTGTCCGATAACGCATTTTCGCGTTTCGCAAAACAGATGCGCGATGCCGATCTTGAATTTCTGCTTGATGAGATTCCCCACGCGACCCAACAGTCTCTTGATGGCATCAATCAAGTGGCCAAGATTGTCTTGTCGATGAAAGAGTTTTCCCACCCAAGTGGCACGGAAAAAACCGCAACAGATATCAACCGTGTGCTTCAGAACGTCTTGGTGATTTCCAGGAATGAATGGAAGCATTACGCCAACCTGGTTGAAGACCTGGATCCTGAGCTTCCGCATATCCCTTCTCATGTCAATGAAATCAATCAGGTTTTCCTCAATCTGATTGTCAATGCGGCGCAGGCCATCAACAGCGCAGGCCGCTCACCTGACGACGGCCAAATTACGGTCAAAACAACTTCCCTTGATGACAGCATCCTGATTAGCATTGCAGATAATGGCGCAGGAATTTCCCGGGAAAACCGGTCAAAAGTCTTCAACCCATTCTTTACCACAAAGGGTGTTGGCAAAGGGACGGGTCAGGGGCTTGCGATTACGCATGACATTGTCCAAATCCGTCATGGTGGGCGCATCTGGTTTGAAACAGAGGTCAATAAAGGCACGACATTTCATGTTCTTTTGCCCGCAGAAGACCGGACGGGCTTACAAACCGACGCAAAAAAGAAACTACCAACCAAAAAACCATGAAAGTGCATCACGCCCCTAAAAAGCAACCCCGTGGTCGTGTTTTAGAGTTTCTGTCACGATGTAGGTGCGATACCAGACGACGTTTTCGTCAGCATC